>Ga0228710_1001280_pt1 | contig 37175 bp, 8 predicted proteins | sample MedpolnodulmetaG_FD_177995 | JGI IMG/M metagenome (GOLD analysis project Ga0228710, IMG submission 177995) | Root nodule microbial communities from Medicago polymorpha collected in Santa Monica, California, United States - pink nodules | ecosystem: Host-associated > Plants > Roots > Nodule...
GTTGTGGGGTTGGGGGGGGGGGGGAATGTTGTAGGATCATAAGATATGAAGACACACACTCTTAATCTTTGTTAATTGCCCAACTTTGAAAGGGCCAGCATAAAAACATCTTGACGCAAAAATTTATATACTATAAGCGCATATCAGTCAAATTTGATAAAGTCAGTCTTGCATATTCTTTTTGGCAATGTTGTAGGATCATAAGATATGAAGACACACACTCTTAATCTTTGTTAATTGCCAAACTTTGAAAGGGCCAGCATAAAAACATCTTGACGCAAAAATTTATATACTATAAGCACATATCAGTCAAATTTGATAAAGTCAGTCTTGCATATTCTTTTTGGCAGTAGCAAATTTGTCTTAAGTATTTTCTTTTATAATCTAAGATTAAATATATTAGTTGGTTGCTAGAATTTAGCACAAAAGGTGCAAATATTAAAGTTTGTGTTATGTATTCATTTTGCATTTGATGTGTGCATGCTTCTGGACACAATCTTTAATCTATTAGAAGCATGCTAATATTAAAAAACAGAACAAAGTTAATTAACAACTTCTTCAGACTCAATGTTAGTGCTTCTTCATTTTTCTTAAAAAAATGTTCGTGCTTCTTCACTAACTTTGGCATAAACCTTTTTCATTATGCATGAGTTATTTATATGATCGATGACAAGTACATGATTAACGTACAATAATGAGACAAAATATTAAAGAAAACATAGAGTTAAATAGTTTAATCACACATCCTTCAAAATGCTCCAAAAAAGATTACGTAAGTTTAAGTTATGATTTGCATCATTAACTTAAAATCATTTAATACAATATTTGAAATCACGTTGAATTTGATGATGAAATTACGGTGGAAACATGATTTTGTTGAAATTTTAAAGTGTGCAATATGATATACACCGTAAAATCAATGTGGTACACGGTGATTATGCCAAACTTACCATTAACTCGTAAATGTTAGAGCAATTTGATATGGCTAGTATATGACTTATGCGATATATGAATCAATATCTTTCTTAATGTGAATATCATTCAATAGAGTGCTTGAAAGAAAATAAATACAAAGTTAGAAAGAATAAATGATTCTTCACAAATGGAAATCATAAGTGAGCACTTTCTTCAATATTTTAGGCTTTTTGTTGGGTTCCAAAGAATCTATAACCATTGAACAATTCACACGAACAACAAATTTCTTAAGATGAACAAAGTCAGCAATCACAAGCTGAATAGGAACCTTCACCATTATTAACAAAGGAATATATCCCAATTTTTGGTCTTTCAATAGTTGAAGTTGCATTGTAGGACCAAAATCAGCATCACCCTTCAATATCACATTTAAATTTGTTGTGGCATGCCCATGTTGCAAGGTAGGTGGGAAATGCCCTGAGGAAAGTATGGACCCTGAATATGCCATGCTAACTTCATTTGCTAAATAATCCAAAGCAATATACTTATTTGGATTTGTAGCTTTTAGAACAACATTAATGTTAGTGTGTAGTTTGATGCCATTTTTTATATCAAAATCCTTTACATCAAGATTATCAACATTGTAGGTAGGTATTTTTGGATCAAGAAAATATACAGTTAGAGCAATTGCAAATATAATGATAATTAATATAAGAAATAGGGTGCAAATACAACAACAACAACACCTTAGGAATCCACACTTTCTTTTGCCCCGGTGGGAATGGTACCCTCTACGATCATTTAATGATTCATATTTTTTAGGAACATAAAATTCATTTGCCATGGTAAATTTGTTGAAGGTGATAATTCAATGGTTTATTAATAACATTGAATAATTTCCTTGAGATTATATACATGACGAATTTTTTTTGTTGTTTGTTTGTTTAGGGAACCTTCAATTGGTTAAGAATTTTGTTATGTATGTATGTGTGTACAAGGTTTCTCTCTATGTCCATGTTTTGTGGAGCTCAAGCTGGATTCTACTGTTTTTATCTTTGCTTCCCTAAATTTAGGCACTTGTTTATTATTATTGTTGAATTTGCTTGTTGATGATTCCAACTTTCTATCTATAATTAGACATGCTAATTCAAGTACCTTTAAATGTTTATGTCATGACAAAATTTTAAGTTTGGGATCCCTTATGGGATAATAATTTTCTAACTTAAAAGAACAACTTAATTTCTACCAATTTTTTAATCTTTTCGTTTGATCAAGAGATTCAAAGATTTTCACTCACCCAATGTATTTACAAAGTTTTTCAACCCAAAATTTTCACTCAAACACTCTTAAAACTTAGTCTCTAACTTTTTTAAAAGTTTCATCCTTTCATTTCATGAGATTCACAAATAGGCATGGCAACAAAACTCATACCCGCAGGTACCCACCCGAACCAAACTCAATTTGACGGGTTTTCTCCGCTTTGATTGAGTTTGGTATGAGTTTGAGTTTTCCCTGATTTTAAAACACATGTACGGGATGGATAACGGGGATATATGTACACACTCAAACTCGTCCCGAATGTAGAAAATTAATTTATTACTCCTTTTATATAAATAGAAACTCAAACCCTAAATCATTTCCCTCACACAGTCATGATCTCTTTTCTCCTTCCATATTTCACACTCCTAGCCTCTTTCTTCTAATTCACCATAGTCATCGATCGCCAACATCTCTTTGCTGGATAATGCATTACAACATTGCACTCAAGACTAAAAAATACTTTTTTTTATGAAAAAAATTATCCTCTGCGGAGATGGAGATGAAGCGTGGATACCCGAACCCGTCGGAGATGAGAATTGATTTATCATCCATGTTGGATATGAATAGGGTAACATATAAGTATAAGGAAGTATGATATGGAGACGGGGAAGGTAAAACGTGTTCCCATCCCGCCTGATTGCCATGCCTATTCACAAAGAAATTGGTCAAAAATTGCATTTTATAGCTCTTATAGTCCTAAAAGAATTGCCCTGCAATTTGGTCAAAATTGTGCCGCAATTGCTGTAGTATACAAAGTTGTTGGAAAGTAGATAAAAAATCGTGACATGAATTTTCCGTTAAAACATCACGTTTAGAGTCACATCAGCAATAATATTTAATAAGTGTAACTCTTAGTGTAACTTTTCGAATGTAATATGATCTTTCATTATGTATTTAGTCTGATAGACTTTGAAAAGTATATCTAGTTTTTTTAATCATGTCATTAATGTGAAGTATAAATTAGTTACGTCAATAACAATTTTAGTAAAGTTTCTTCTTCCAATAACAATTTATTTATCCACAAGATATGAATCCGAAATTTTTCTTAAAGGACTACTATGATGGTAAAGTATATCTAGGTATTGGAATGTCTCTAGAAGAACATATCACTCCCTTTGTTCCATAATAACTGAGTCATTTGCAAAAAAATATTGTCTCAGAAAAATTGACTCATTTCATTTTTCAATACAATATTAATTACTTTTTTTCAATTATAACACTAATTAATATTACTTTCACCATTCTCAATTCAATATATTCTATTTTGCATCTGTGAAAAAGAAGAATGCACCAATAGTTGATAAGGGCACTTAAAATCATTTTTTTCTCTCTTTCACTTATACATTTTTTCTTAATAAGTATGAAATGAGTCAATGACTCAGTTAGAATGGAGCGGAGGGAGTAGTTTGTTTTTGGTACCATACAAAAATACTAGGAGTATTAGCTAAGCCTACAAGTATACTATGTGAGAGAAGGTATTAATGGCAGTCACATTCAAAGCCTCGGTTGCTAAATTTATTATGCGAACTAGGTAGCACATCAACATTAATTAAATAGTAAAAATGGTGATAGCACACAAATGTAAGTGCAAATTGAGGCTGCATTTATGCTACCTAACAAATACATGTGCTGACTATGCAAGCAATCACGTAAAAGAAGCACTTTTAACTCTTATGTTTTAAATTCTTACTATTTTCTCTTCTTTCCCTCAAACAAGAAGAACCTTAAGCAATCTTGTGATCTAAGTATGAGTAATCTTCATTCGCACCCTCTTTCATGTGACAACCCCTTATCACACTCTCCTTTTGCCTGTGAACCGCTTCAATTCCATGCTTATTTTTTACCTATATATATTTTTCATTCCTTCACACCATTCACCATGTACTAAGAAGAACATCTCAAACTACATAAGCCACTCGACATTTTGAAATTGCAAGAGAAATTAGCCATGATGAAGAGGAGCTTGGTCTATGCTACAGCCTTTGTCCTTATTTTACTTTATGTTCCTATCATCACCTCTTCAAGGCACATTAGCTACTCAAACTCGCGTAAGTCTCCAATTTATTTACTTAAGATTCTACATATAAATCTACTAATAAGATTATTAGATAGAGTCCATGTGAGTCTAGCTCAGTTGACATGGACATATAGGGGTCGGGGTTCGAACCCCAGACACCTCATTTATTCACCTTGAAAAAGGTGAATTCTAGCCACTAAGCTATTTGACAAAAAAAAACAGATTATTAGATAGATGACATTAATAAAAAAAAAATATGGAGCTAACTTTTTTTGGCAGAATTTTGTGGACATAACTTAGATGTAATTGTTACAGATATATTTTCTTATTGCTTTATTCATTGACACATTCAAACATGACTATTAAAAATACTTAAATTAATAAGGGAAATTTAGAGAGGAGAAATGTGAAATCCCTCTCTAATTTTGTCACTAAATTTTGTGACGTGGAAACTAAATTAGAGTGAGACTTCGTTTTTTTTTCACTAATTTTACTTTTTCTTAGGTACACTTAATTATTAATATAAAGACTTTATAATATATGTTCTTTTATATATGCATTATTAGAAAGAAAGAAAAATTGAATTGTTGTCTGAAACCAACAAAAAACAACACATCTCTATAATTCTGTTACTAATTTCTCACTCAATTCAATTTTTCAAAGTTTGAATACTAATAATAATAATAATACATGTTACACCACTCAAAAAAGCACTAAAACATGCATATAAAATTGGCTAAAAGTATTGTAGTAAAACATTTTATTTTTTTGCTAAATGTATTAATTTAATGTGTCAAATTAATGTGGTGTTAATTTTCATGTTAATTAGGACATGGACACTCAGGTCTTGATGTGGGAAACAAAATAGATGAAAGTAAAGGGGCAAAACAAAATCTGCATTGGAAAGGAAAATCAAAGCATGCGCGGCGGCCGGACACGATGCAAGTAGCTGGGTCGAGGTTGCCGGATTGTTCTCATGCATGTGGATCATGCTCACCATGCAGATTGGTTATGGTCAGCTTAGTTTGTGCATCCCTAGCAGAGGCTGAATCATGTCCAATGGCTTACAAATGCATGTGCCATAACAAGTCCTATCCTGTCCCATAGAATTGGTTATGATGGAATTTCAATTTCAAGTCATGCTTCAATTTCTAACTTTGGTGTAATATATATAGTGCCCATTTTCCTTGTTTTTTTTTTTCTTTTTATGAAATTTCTCTCTGTTGTCAAACATGGTTAAACGGTTTCCTAGCAATGAAAATGGTTTTTGGCACTGTGACAATTAGAAGTGTTTTCTTTTTTTTTTGAATGGCAAATTATACATGGGGGATTAAATCCCAAGTATTACACCGATAAGAAAAATAAAATCCCCCAAAACACCCAGCGAAAAATCAAAAATACAACAATTTCCCGACACCACCAACAAAGATCAATAAAGCAGCCGACAATGATTTGTTGCTTCAAACGATCAGACGCGACCACCACTTAGCTTCCAGTAAGACAGAGGAGCCACTAACAAAGCCTAAAAGAACCAGAGTCAAAAAACTAGCTCCCAATCTCGAATCAAAAGCCTAGAAGTGTTTTCTTGATTTTATTGAGAATGAACTTTTAATGTTTGAGAGTGTTGAGATTATTAATTAATATCCATTGCATTGGTTTCTTAAGGAAAGCATTTTGCTTGACTGTTGTAGAAATTCAAACAGAAAAACAAAAATTGCGTTTTTTTTTTTTGAAAAAAAAAATAAAATAAATGGGCTACACCAAAAATTGCTTGAATTATAGACTAGGCCTCTTGGGCCATAAATTATAAAAAATGGGCTATTGTTGGAACCTGGCATTTTGCTTTTAGGTCATTATTTTTCCCACCCTATAGTTTCTCGCGCGCCCTATTCTGATTTTAAAATCAGAAATGTTTCAACGTATTTTTGAAAGTTTTTATAGGGGTGATAATGCCATTCGAATTCTATAGTCCAAACTTCATAAGGTGCGTGAGAAATTAATAGAGTGGGAAAACAAGCGGTCTTTCTTTTATTGGGAATGGTTTTTCCACATCTTTGATATTACTAAGAAAATACACAGCTAGAAAAAAAGAAGAAAAACATGAAATTTGTACCGTTTGAAAAGTGTATTTTTAAACAAAATATGGCATCCATAATTATTCTTTCAAAAACATAAGTGATATTTTTAAAATGTGATAGAAGAGACTTGCTTCCTTATTGTAGCATAACATGCATGGTAAAATCATATATAAATCTGATCATAAAAATGACTCATTTGAGACCTTGGTGTATGCTCCCCTTAATGTCTCAAGTTTGATTTCTATAGTGCCAATTTTGTGAGCAAAGTCCATATATAACTATGCTCTATCTTTAAATGAGACCCCTGCAAGTAGACGGTGGTATTAGACCCCTTAGATTAGTTTGTCCTTAAGCCAGATATCGAGTTTTATAAAAGAAAAAGGTCATACAAAAATCCTGATAAAACTTCAGAGTTTGGGTTGTATAAGTAGAGCCCAAATTATATGTTACATTCTTCCACCCCCGCCACACCACTGCTACCACCTCCCTCCACCCAAACACACTCATGTGCCCCTCCTTTTTTCTCTACCATAGAATTAGACATGGTTGCCTAAGCTAACTCGTGAGCTACTATTTGCTTGCCTCATGTTGAACTCAACATGAGAGTTCTGAAATCTATCCTCTAGCAGCTGTTTACAAGCAGTAATAATACATCCAAATTCGCTGCTATCATCTAAACTAGAATTGACACAATCAACAACTCTTTTACAATCAAGTACAAAATCGACATTGTTAAACTGTTGATTAGAGATCCAATCCAAAGTTGTATGTAATCCAACAGCCTCCCCCACATCTATATCACAAAGAGGGGCAAACCATTCCGTTCTTGCAACAAATGCACCATCATCATCCCTAAGGCACATACCCAGCCCAACCCTGTTTAGAGAAGTGGAAAAGGATGCATCAATATTGCATTTATACCTGCCAGGTGTCGGCTTCTTCCAATTATCTTCTTCTTGTCCTATAGGTCGCACATGTGGTACGGTGGTTTGGTTATTGCTGTGAGACCTAATAACTTGGGCTGCTCTCCATTCTTCTAGTAAGTGAGTTGCATGTTGAAACACCTGCACATTGGTTTCATTATGTTGCTGTCATAGTTTCATGTTCCGGCTCTTCCAAAGACTCCACATAATCGTGGCCATAAGTTCACATTTCTCTGAAGAAAAATTCTGCAAAAAAGAGAATCTGAGTCAATTGTGTCCCATAAATTCGCGTCCCGCCATACTTGAACAACTTTAGGACACTCAATAAGAATATGGATGCTATCTTCATAATTGTTATTACATTGAACACAATCAAGTGGACAAGAGACTCCTCTACTACTTAGATGAGTGTGTGTTGGAAAACAACCACGACACACACGCCAATAAACAATCTTGATTTTAGGAGGTACTTTTAACTTCCAAATAAGATTCCACAGGCCATGCACATGCATATGAGATTTATCTGCAATTTCAACCACACATATTCTATACGCACTTTTAACAGAATATTTATCACTCTTTTCTTCTTTCCAAATCATTTTATCTTCCGTTACAAGTGGCTCAAGCGGTGTGTTAAGAATTAATTGCGCAGTGTGCGCATCAAACAAATTATGAATAAGGGGCGCTTTCAATATCTTCAATTCTTGGTCAATAAATTCACTTAATTTCACCTGCATCAAAGGCTCAAAAATTGGATTAGTTGTGGATAAAGACAAACCATCATTTAGCCAATGAGCGCCTAAAAAAGGTATATTAACACCAGAACCTATTCTCCAACGCGCACCCTGTTTCACCACAATTTTGGCACTATAAATACTCCTCCAAACATAGCTTGGGTTATGCCCAATATTAGACCCAATGAAGTCAGAATTTGGAAAATATCTAGCCTTAAGTAAACGTGAGACAAGACTAGACGAATCAGTTTGAAATCTCCAACTCTATTTGCCTAACATAGCCACATTAAAAGATGTCAAATCCTTAAACCCCATGCCTTCAAAATTCTTATGAACATATAATCTTTCCCAAGACATCTAGTGTAACCCTCTGCGCATATTACCACGATTACCCCACCAAAAAGTGTTTATCATTAATCCAATTGCATCAACTAATTTATTTGACAGTAAAAAGACACTCATAATATAAGATGGGACAGATTGTAGTACCGATTTAATCATAACCTCTCTGCCCAGCTTTAGATAAACACTTGCTTCAACTAAATGTTTTATTTTTATCCCCAAGTTTCAAAATGTCTAACCTTTGTCATATCTTGAAATCTAGGGTCAAGATTTAGTGATGTGGCAAGTGAATGGAGGTGTGGCACGGGAGCTGCTGTGTAGCCTAATTCTGGTGGATTTAAGTTAATCCATGTCGTTATATAAATTAAATAAGTCATTTCATTCATTTTATTATGAAAATTAATTAAATTATTAAAAAAAACAAAATAGAAATTTGTATTAAATCTAATCAACTAGTTGAATAAACACCTTTTGTCCTCCTCCTCCTTTCATATTATTCCTTCGATCAAATCACTATTGTGTATTGATTTCAGGACAAACTTTATAATTCTATTTGATTTCTTAACTAATAGCAAGATCCATAAACTATTTACAATGCATAATATAAATTTCATCATGTAGGCATTTATGATTTAACGAGAATCACAAATATATATTTCTTTTTTTTTGAAGGAACACAAATATATAATTTGTTCTTTTTTCTGCTAACAAGAGGTTCAAAAAGTCCATCAAACCACTAAACTACCAAATAAAAACCAACACAATGCCAACAGATTTGTTTCGGAGATGATGTTTTTTTATTTTTTGTGGAAGGACAGAAGATGATATACATCGCTTTCAAGTGGTTACAGAATTCTCTTCACAAAAAAAAAAAGTGGTTACAGAATTCATTATTATTTTTTGGTAGAATTGCAGAATTCATTATGAAAAGAATGGTTATATGTTTTTTCTTTTTTTGAGTTAAGGATCTTAATTGCACATGCATATTGTTTGAGGCTATGTTTGCCACGAAGCATTTTAGCTGAATCTTATCCAAATCTATAATGTACAACAATTACCATTTTGAATGAGTCTACGACAACGAAATAGTCCTCATTCTTCACGTGGTGCCATGACACACATATGTTCACCAAGTTTTCACTCAACGACAAATGCCATCAACTCTCTTTCTAAAATTAACGTCATTCAAAAATTTAAATGAAAGAGAGCTAGTTTTTTTTTTTTTTTTTTTTATATATATAGCAAAAGTCACATCAAGTCCATGTGCTTTTGTTATTATTTTATTTTAAAATCAATTGGTGAGGTTAGAGAAGGGCTTTGGTTTAGAATGCTGGCCACCAGATGCGGCCTAGTTGGTGGGCGGCTGCAGGTAATTGGTGGCCGGGAGGGGTCGGTGTGATGGAGGACGATAGCTAGCATCTGAGATGGTGATGTTGTGGTGTCGGGTAATTGGTTTCCTGACAACTTACACCTCAATGTCGGAAACGGTGTCAGCTCTCTATTTTAGTTGGATAGGAGGGTAGGTGAGGTCCCTCTTTGTGTTAGGTTTCGCCGTTTGTATGAGTTATCAGAAAATAAAATGGCAACTGTTGCACAAATATTTGCATGGGGTTGGGATGAGGAAGGGGAGGCTTGGAAGTGGCGTAGGAGGTTGTGGGCGTGGGAGGAGGTCTTGGTAGAGGAGTGTAGAAACATGTTGTTAAATGTTATGTTGCAGGTTGATATCGAGGATTCCTAGAGGTGGACACGTGATCCGGTTGCGGGGTATACTGTCAATGGTGCTTATCGAGTGCTCACATCAGAGCCGCCCACCACTACGCATGTCCCTTCGGATTTATTATGGAGGAAGGGCGTTCCATTGAAGGTCTTCGTGTTTGCTTGGCGTCTTTTTCGGAATAGGTTGCCCTCTAAGACAAACTTGTTCCGTAGAGACATTATCTCTCCCGAGGCTCAATTGTGCGTTTCTGGCTGTGGGCAACAGGAATCAGAGACCCGTTTATTTTTGCCATGTCCTCTTTTTGACCAGTTATGGTAGTTGTTTAGGAATTGGCTTGGTGTATATTTAGCGGATCCATCTAACATTGTGGATCATTTTTATCAGTTTGGTACCTCTTCTGGTTTTGGCAAATCATGCCGCTCTTTAATGCATTTGATTTGGTTTGCTTGTTCGTGGGTGATATGGAAGGAAAGAAATGACAGATTATTTCTCAATAAAGAAAATTCCCTGACACCGCGGAGAATGTTAAACTTCTCTTTTTCTGGTGGTTTAAAGCTAAATTTGTAAACTTTCATTATAGCTTCCATAATTGGTGTCAAAACTCATTCTTATGTGCGGGTATTGGTTAGTTTATTTTGCTTTTTCCTGAACACTTGATGTAATTTTCGAATGTTTTCTATGGTACATCTTGTGCCGTGAAGATAGTCTGTTATTTCGCTTTAATATATCATTTTGATTTCTTAAAATAAAAAAAAAAACTTAGTGATATTGAGGTCATTTATCAATGGAGGTAGGGTCTAGCAAAATGAGATTAAATTCTATAATGTGGTTCGAATTTTGACTAAAAGAGTTATTTATGTTTAATGTCGGACATTTTTCCAAATATTTTTATCTCCATTGATAGAAATCTAAACGAAATAAAAAATGATTAAAATTATGGAGGATATTTTCATACATTCAATAATACTATGCTTAGTGAAATTACTATTTAATGTTAAACAAATATGTAAATATTGTAATTTAATATAAGAGCTTAGTCTAAGTTTTCTTTTTGTTTTTTGTTTATTCAAGTTTAAGTAGGTTTTCAGTTCGTGAAAAATGTTTTGTCCAAGAGGAATGGAGAAAGTATCTTTAATTGAATATTCATTCTTGGGAGTGTGGCCTACTGATTTTGTTATATTTATTTATTAAAGAAAATTATAGTGGAATGTGTATCATATTAATATTAGTACGCCCAAGTCGTTTTCTATGCTCTAAAAATGCATAAAAAACTATCTCGAATCTGGTTGGCACAAAAAAAAATTATTGTCCTTTCTCTCATTAGAATAGGTAAAATGAAATTAAAGTGAATATGTCAATTGTTCAATAGGAAAATTATAAAGAAAATTCATACATTGTGACGTGCAGCTGATCTTTTCCGTTTGTCTTAAAAAATTACCATTTTAATGGATTAGTGAGATTCATTTTAGTTTTGGAAAGTACTTGTGTCTATCTCTTTTATAAATAGATAGTATATAAAAGCTAGATAAATGATGTAAACTTGAATTCAGGTAGGGTCTTTGGATAGTTGGAGTAGGAATAAATGATTTTAATGGAACGGTTGTAGGGTTTTTGGGTACGGTTAAAGCGATTGATGGAGAGTGATAGTTTTCATGAATTGAACATGTCTTGACACATATATTTTGTTGCTTTTAAAGTTGTAGTGTGTGTGCGTGTATACACACACATACATGGTTCAAACCGGGGTTCGAGTTTGTTGTGCGTGTAAGGTTTAAGCAAGGAAAGCATAAACATTCAAAAGGTGTAGAGTTTGGTGTAATAGGGCGAGTGTTTGAATAGGACATGATATGGGTGTTTATATTGATAATAAGTGTAAGGTTTAATCCAAGAAAAGCATAAGCATCCAAAGGTTTAGAGTTTGGTGTAATTGGATTGGATGAGTGTTTGATTGACATGATAGGGATGCTCATTTTTAAAACAAGGGTTAGCTTAAAGTTTATGGTATCAAACTTTTGTTTCTAAATCTTAATAACATCATACGATCTAAAATGGCCGATGAAACACCTCTTACATCTTCAACCTCTTAAGCACAAAAATATCTCATAAAGTTCAACACCACGACTCAACTATCTATCAAACTAACTCTACCAACTATCTTGATTGGTACAAATAAATTCACTCTCTTCTTGTTGCTCATGTTCTTGTTGTTTGTGTCACCGGAGACAATCTTTGTCCTTCGGCCACAATTTGATCATGGGGTAAAAAAAAAATCCCTAATCCTACATATTACCTATGGAATAGACATGGCAAGCTTCTCTACATAGACTTTCTTATCTTATGTGATCTTGAAGCTGTGCTATTATGGATTCAACAAAAACTCTTGTTAGGAACTACATTTACTTCAACAAGCCTTTAGTATCTTGTCTCATTCTTGGACTATGTCTCTTAAGGAGCAACTTAGCTCCATCAACAAAGCCACCTTCATTTGTCTCATATTATCTTCAATCCATCAAGTTCATTTGCGATGAATCAGATCTCATTGGACAACGTCTTGATGATCTTGATTTGGTCATTTAAGATCTTGATGGTGTGTATGATAAGTTCTTAGAGACGGATCCAAGAACAAAGTTTTAGTGTGGCTAAACAAATAGCGATCAATTTTTTAAAATTTTATACCTTAGCAATTGATATTTCGGTCACTAATCTTTTCGCTAATCAAGTTTATACATTGACAGTCGATATTTTGATCTCTATACTTGTTGCTAATCAAGTTAGTGACATTTTTTATGTTTGAACTACTGAAATTTCAGTCACTAACAAAAAAAATCTATTTTTTTAAAAAAATTCTGATGTGGCTATTTATAGCCACACCAAGACTTATGTTGGACCACCATTCTCAAGAACATAATTAAATCACATTTCCACTTTTATATATTAAGACTTATTCTATTAATAGACTTCATCTAACAATGTATTAGTTTAATATGATATTGGCACCAAGCTGAATCCAACAAAATTATTCCAGTAAAAACAATTTCGCTCAACCCTAAATATCTAAAAAATGAGATTAAAAATCATTGTTCTTTTTACAAATAAAAAATATCATTATAACAGTAGGATAAAAAAGGGTTGATTAATCAAAGTAATTACGTAAGTCGTCTTGTTTCTTTTCCAAATAAACAAAGTGTCGCTTGTAAATTATTTATTTACTCTAGAGAATTTTAGTCTTTTCAAAATGGTGGTTAATGAACTCCATTAAAGATAAATTATTCAGAAAAAGTTGAATTTAATTTTTGAATAAAACAATATTTTGTTATATTTTACCTAATTTTCGACCAAACTTTATATTATCAAAGTCCATTTTCTACTAAAAACCGAATGGTTAACATTAAAAAAAATTAAATTATAATTTCATAACCATTTACATATGGATGGATGGACATGGAAGTAATTCAATATAAATACGAACCAACTGTCCATTGCTTTTCCATGAAACATCCCTAGCTACTTGCATTTTCTTCTTTTTCTTTGTTAAATAAGTGCCCACCAAAACAAAAACAATGAATCTCATCAGTCCAAAGTGAAATGAGATTACGATGTGCAAGAGGCTTTCAAATCATTCATCAAATTCGTTAACCAAAACTATCATGGTCAATAGCAAGTGATTAATACAATGTCATTCTCCCTCAAAAAAATTTATATAAGATATAGGTAAACAAATACGGAGTCACATTTTTTTGGACAAGAAATACTGAGTCACATGAAGTTTAGGTATTTTGACATTTAAATAACAAACTTTCAATATTATACACAATCAAAGCTCAAAGTTCTATGGTCTCTCACTTGTGTCCCTCTCATGACCACTCCCTCCCTAGTCCCTTACCCATCTCTCCAATTCCCTCTTGGAACATGCTATCAAAAGGATGTAAGTCATCATCAATCACCCTTTTCCATGGAAGGGTTCAACGTTGGTCCTAAATTGCTCTTAAGGGTTAATAAGTATCAACAACTACTACTACTACTACTACATATCCTCAATGTTCTTTGCACACCCCCTCAATATAATACAAAAGGAGCAATTAATGGTCCAAGAAAGTGCTAGGAAACAAAACAAAAGATTCTAGAAATGGAGGATATTTTTTGAGTAGTGGATTAATCCCTTTTTTCATTTTAGCCATGACGAATGCCCATGAAGTAATTAAAGTCATGATGCTGAACCCTTAGTTGCTTCAACCATGAATCTGCCACACTCAATAGTGACATTAGTCTTTCTTGGTCCCGCCCACGATTTCCTCCAATCCACACGTTCCCCCCTTGCATCTTGTATGTTGCCAATCCAAATGCTGGCAAAGAGATGCTTTCCCCGTCCTTTTTCTTCTCTTTCCCACCCTCAATATCATCATCAAGGTCCATCCCTATACATAAACAAACACCTTTCTTTAATTAGTATGGGAAAATTTAAATGAACATAGGAGTAACTAATCAAAGTGTGAATAGGTAATTAATGTGACACACTTGGATACATAACTAGGCCCGAGTTAGGATTCTCTCATGTCATACGACTAAAAATATCCAATAAGAGGCAAAAAAACTCAAACAAATTGTTACTTTTTTTGTTTGAATCTTTCTGTCTTCGATTGGAATTTTTTTAGACATGATCTCAACTCGTTTGATGCAGCTTAATTTCAATCGTTATGTTAATGATTAATATCGGGCTAGAAAGACACCATGGTACAAAGAATCCGAGTTCAATATACTAATATAGGATAAAACTAGCATCCAATGTCATTGACATGTCTATGTTGTAATAAAAATATCATGAAAGTTGGGATTTGAAAGGCAATTATGCAAAAGTAGGTATGAGTAATTTCAATCATTTTTAATGAAAAAGAACATTTATTTCACGTAGCCACCACCTATGATACTATAGCTAAGTTATGTCCCTCAATTTAACATCAAAAAATCATTAATAGGAAATAAATACCTTGAAATGAAGATGAAAGTGTGTGGTAAGTGAGGAAGCATGTGGAAAGATCTTTGATTGTTTTTCCCATGGGGATGTGATAAATTGGGTACCTAAAAAACAAAAAGTATATTCCTCGATAAAAATAAATGTTACTGTACAAAGTTACATTATGTTGAAAAAGTAATAATAAGTAGCTAAGAGTAGGATAGGATGAGACAAAATTGATTACCAAGCAACAGCCATCCAACTTGCTGGTGAAAGATCCACACTTCTTAATGACATCAACCCTGGGTATCTTTGAGCTAATTCAGATATCTGAAATTGAAAAAAAACCATTTGTGTCACAAATTCAACAATCGAATCTATATACTTTTATACATTACCATTTATTTATATGATTGATGTATTTTAAGTTCTTTTTTGTAACAAGCACCATAATCCATCCAAGTTAGACAAAAGTTGTGGAAGAAGAACATATGCTATAAGCGCATGACAAATACATTGATAGGAAATAAAGATAAAGGAATATTCTTAATTTCCATCTTGATAAGTTTAGAGTTAGAGGAAAATAGTTCCTACTTATTCAAAGGTCTTAGGGATGTCTATATGTCACTATTCACCAAATTATTGTTAGGGTAATAGTGTCCCAATTTATATCCCTAATCAATTTAAGAATACCAAAAGACAAAACATAGATATAAATCAACTTTTAATCAAGGCAACAAACAAACAATAGAGACTAAGAAAAAATCAATCATTTAAAAGTCAGTCCGATTGATGAGTCAAGAAACATTGAAATTCAAAAGAGTCATGATAAAAGTATTCGGGGTTCCCGGTTGATGAGCCTAGAAACATTGAAATTCAAAAGAGTCATGGAGTAACTTAAAAACTAAGACGACCCGCTAATATTTTACCTATAAAAAATCATAGAGTAACTCGGTAAAAAAACTAAGGCAATTGATTTACACACCTTATCCATTAGAGGAACTCTTCCATATGGATTTGATCTTTCAAAATATTGACAATAGAGATGACCCAATCTATCATTCAAATGCCAGAGACAATCTTGTTCATATCCTCCTTCTTCTGATGAAGTTCCATCCCATCTCCATAATTTATCACATTCACTCTCATCACTAAAAGAATCACTATATGAATCCCTTGTCTCACAGTCACCTGATTCTGTTTCTTCCCTGAAATATCCATTTCAAAATCAATAATTAATTGCTCTTAACAACACCAATCACAACTATTTATTATTAAATTAATTAATCCTATGTGAATTATGCTACTAAATCACAATCTGAGATATTTACATAATTTACACAATCACTTTGAGCATCTCTAGATTAATAGTGAATTTGGATTTACCAAAACCCAGAGTCTCAACAAAATCACTAGGTCACTGTAATTTCGTCAAATTTACAATGATTCCAATATAGTAAAATAAAAATATAGCCCACCACCTAAAACCCATAATTTAAAAATCATTATTACACAACCAGTGGAAAAGTTTGACCATAAGAAACAGTACCAAAATCATAATTCGTAAACATGATCTTTACATAGTGGGGTTTCAATTACAAAATGTCCTATGGTTAGACATGTTGGGAACACCTATGAAAGCAACAATGGTGGAATTTAATGAAGGAAAAAAAACTAAAACTTAGTCAAAACTATAATGATTCAATCCAATTTTCAACCATATAAATTGAATTTATTACCTGAAACTATTGCTAGTGAAAATCTGAATTGCAGAAAGATAAGGCACATAGTACTGTACAAGTGTTTCTCCACTAGTTAACGTGATTGGAACACCAGCTCCATAAGCACTCCATTCATCATAACAATTCCAAAGATCACCTAAGGTGAAATATTCAACTTTTTCTCTCTCCCATGGTTGCCATAAACCGTTCAGGTTTGTAATCTCAGACTGCAACAACAAAAAAAACAAGACAACAACATTAAAAAAAAACATAAAATCCAAGACAACAACAATAACATATTCATAAGATCATGTAAAAACAAAGATGAGAATAAGAAGAACAAAAACCTTAGGTAGAAATTGAGATTGAACAACGGGTGTGGTACATCGAACGAAACAATCAAGATTAGAATGCATTGATCCTTTATTATAAATCATGATTTTAGAGAGAGAAGGGAGGGAAGAGGAGAAGAGGGTATTTTTCAGCTTCTCTCCCAACCCTAAAAACAGAGAAAACCCAGAGAGAAAGAAAAAACAGAGAAAAAGGGGTGTAGATATTAATTTAGGATTTGCAAGTTTTGTGTTTCAAACAAGGAAAGAAAGAGAATTGAAATGCAAATTGCAACAAGTAAAAAAACTTTCTATTTTTTTAACGTTTAGACACCTATTTTTTCGCAAAATCTAAGTGTCATAAAATCTATTTTTATCTCTGTTAGTTTTTTTGTTTCTCTGTCAATGTTTTTCTTTGTCTTCGTCTACAATGTTGTGGATTCAACGCATGCTATGTCTAAGGCTTGAAGAAAACTCAAAAGAAATCTACTTTGTTCAATGTTTAAGAAACAAACATAGAAATGAAGCCAGATTGAGTATTCGCGTTAACAGTGGACGGTGTTTAACGGAAAAGTAGGGTGGCTTTTTCCTGAGAAAGAGGACACGAAAGCTAAGAAGAGAAGAGAAGAGAAGGTGTGTGTATGTAGCTAGATGAAACCGAGAATTGTGATTGTAACTGATGAGAAACAGAGGAGATGGGGGGTTATGGATTGGATACACGGCAATAATTATGGCAACACCATTACATTATTTATACACACATTTATGTCTTTCATCTGTCCCTCCTAATACTCAATCATATTTTTTCTTGGGTGTGAATTAATATATCTGCATTACCGCATACAACTGTCAAGACTAATCACTCGATTTAATAAACTAAATTTAAACCTAGAATATCTGATTAAGTTATAAAATATCATTTATCATATTATTCAATTCTCATTCGATTCCCATTATTCAATCATTATTGTAAAAACTTTTTTAATAGAAATTATTATAATAAATAGCTTATAACTATACTCATATGCATTTTATAATAGTGATTAACATTAACCTCACTAGAGAAATCTTTTGATGCATTACATGGATACTCATATCTCAACAAATTTTCTATTCGCTCACAACTGAATCATTGATCACTTGTTTAATATGTGCGAGTCTCTTATCACTTGGACCAACTATACATACCAATAAATAATATAACATTTTATTTTATTTCTCATAAATTCTTTTAAACAAAAATAATTTTATTCAAATTATTGTCAACACTAAATATGAGCATATATGACCTTTTCCACTAAACAAAACTCATATTATATCCTTTCAAAAAAAAAACTCATATTATATTATAATAAATAATATTAATATGATATATAAAATATTTTCTTTGTTATTATAATAATAATTGATCATGGGACGAGGTTTGTTGGTATACCACAATCCCGTAGCTATCATCTTTTGCAATTTTGTTGGCTTCGTTCATAGATTTAAATTTACCAGCCTATATATCTTTATTAGAGGAACAAAGAGAGTTTTATTTTATTATATAAAAAAATGTAAGTATGGCAGATTCTTTTTTAATACATAAAAGGAAAAGTGTACATATGAAAAAGATAACAAGAAATATTGAATACTTTTTTATTAATTTTGTACATAATACATACTTTCCATATATGTTTGAATGGTTTTGTTTGTAATCACAACTCCAAAACTAAAAATTAAGTTCTCTCGACCTTTCTATTTTATTTTAGATAGAAAAATGTGTTTTGAGAGAAGATGGTAATGTTAGTATTTTTTTTTTCTTTCACCAAGATGTAAATTTTTATCTTTGAAAAAAAAATGAATTTTGATCATTTAACTCATCAAACTCATTCAACGCTTAACTCAACCCAACCTCCCTTTATTAATGTTTATGAGTAAGTAAAACTTATTGGTTCCAGGTTGTAAGTTTTAACGTAAAAAGTTCCACTCTTTCTTCACCCGTTAACTTCAATGAAAGTGTTATGTGACTGCCAAGTTATTAATTTACATACAACGAAAGGCTTTATAATTTCCCTTCCCATTCAAAAAAATTATATAATTAGGTGTCGGTTATAAAACCGTAAAGTACTGTTATTATGATTGGTGATCACAGTTTACGAATAAAATATCAATACATCACAATCTTATCTTATATATAAATAGACGACTTTATGTGTAGTTTAGAAATTTTCTCTCCAAAAAAAAAATGTGTAGTTTAGAAATTATTTGATGAAGTCGGTGGTCATTATAGTCAATTATACGTACCCCTCCCATAAAAATTTAATGAATTGAGATTTAAATGTCACATACGATGTTCATTCAAAATCTTGTGGACGGTGAAATTGGTCCTCAAATACTTAGTCCTTAAGTCAAATATTGAATTTCATGAAAAAAATTATACTTCCCTAAAAAAAATATATTACTTTTTAGGAATAAAATTTTGAACCATTTACATACACACAAATATGGTTAGGATATAGTTTGGATCAAGCATCGAGGAAGTATACTTAAAAATGAAGCAAACTATTTAGTTATGTTGATGAGCAACTCTTATCTACAAATGAGATCAACGTTCACCCCAATTAAAATTTCAATGGATTGAAGCATATTCAAATAAGCTTTTATATAAACAGATGGTTCAGCTCCGTGATATGATCACTCATTATTGCACTTACTCATTAGTTATTTGCTTACATTATGTCTTACTTTGGCATCGAAGTGTCTTTGCAGGTACACACCCCTCAATTAGAAAAAAAGCGTACAATCACGAGTGTGGAATTTAGGCACCATGCGTAAAGACCACATCACCAACTCTAATGATTAACCATTTATGCTCATATATTAACAACGAATCCAACTTCTATTAAGCAACTCATTTTAGAATGTAAAGTGAATAATATCAACCATTAATTAACAAATCATAAGTTTGTTAAAAGAAACCATTAAATTTCTCACTCTACATATACTTTAGTCAATTTAAAGGATAAAATTCCATTAACAACATGCAATGCCTAATCCCCTAAAGAAAACATGCAATGCCTAATGGAATGGTGTATTATTGAAACATGAATTTTTCAAATATGATTGATTAATCACACTTTCTTTGTGTGTGCGCGTGTATATTACTGTACTAATTAAGGTATCATATATCGCTTTGATCACATTGCAATTATTGATATCCTCCCGTGTTTGCTACTCATTTTTTGAAATACGATTTCAGAAAACCGAAGCCTCAATCTCGTAGAAGAAAAAGCTCAACTCTGATTTTTTGTTTTCTTTTTTACAAATTTTTTTATTCATTTATTCGAATGCAAATTCACAACATTGATGATAATAACATGAAATGGCAGAGTATTCACGTCTATGGATTTACAACATTGCCGAGCGAAATTTATTGATTGAATTTGTACGTGATCAAAGTTATCTTTCATACTGAGTCAAATAAACACCACAATTAAAAATAACAAACTTATAATATTAAAAAGAAAAATGCATAATGAAGTTAACATGCAAGTTGATTTGTGATACAAGTTAAATACCGTAATTGTGTTTTGGAGCTAGTCTTCCTTGAACACAGTCCCAAATCAATATTATATGGACACCTAACGTGAAATGAACAAAAGTAAATAAAGTAAATTTAGTCACATTACTTGACATCATTTCGTTTTATTCTTTTATTTTTTTATTTTTTGTTTTTGTGTGTGTCCTAATATTTGTATTTAGGTTTGTGAGCTAGTAAGTATTAGTCCTATGTTTTATTAACTCTTTAGTTAATATCTCACATAGTCCCCCTAATTTGGACGAGAGCTCAAAATTGTCCATGTAAAAATAAAAATACAGATTTCACCTTTGTAGTTTTAGATTCTTCGTAATGAGCCATCATCCTATTAAAAAAATATTTCTCAAATAATTTATGTAATTTGCGCGAAATATAAAAATAGTTTCTATAAATGTTTAAAAATATGAAGAATCTAAAAGTGCAGATATAAAATACATGTTTTTTTATTACACAGAGGCTATTTTTTGAAACTCGCCCAAATTACATCAACTGTTTGATGTAAGTTTTTACAAGTTTTTTTTTTTAGAGAGGGAAGGTTAAATATATTTATATTTACTTTTACTGAATTTGACTTAGTATTAAATTTATCAGTCTTATTAATAAGTTGTTTTTTTTAAGATAAATAAGTTGCCTTTTAGTTTGGTTACAAAATTAATTTCAATATTTTTAATTTTGCAACAAATGAAACCTTAGTGTTAGTTTTACCACTAAAAGTCTTTAGAATTAAAAATAGAAACATTAGTTATTGAAAGCGAAATCTTTGTCTGAAAGCATGCAACTACTAATATCTCGTACTCCCATTCAGGCATTCACGACTAAATTCAAGTCAAGTGTCTTAAAAATTTGTTAGCATATTTAAAATTTGTTTATATAGCAAAAGAAAAAGTATAGTCTCTTTATGCTTTTGCTTCTAATTTTGTACCTCCCTTCACAAAGCGAGATCAATGGAAGTTGGGGAAACCGCGTGAACGTAGGTGCACGGATACATCTAAATCTAAATACTTAGTGTGTGTTTACCATTTCTACCATGGAAACAAATGTATGCTTAGAATACGGTAAAATAACGTATATCGGCAGAATATCTACCAACAATATAATAAAATTAAAGTCACCAAAATATATGCATCCGAATTTGTAATGTTGACGCTCATCCATTGAACTATCAATCTTTCAATATAAACCAAATAAACATTGTAATTATTAGAATAAGTAATCAATAACTGAAGAGCGTTTCTGAAGAATGCTTCTGAAGTAGCGCCTCTGAAGAATGCTTCTGAAGTAGTGCTTCTGAAGTGGAGCGTCTGAAGTAGTGCTTCTGAAGTGGAGCGTCTGAAGTGGAGCTCCTGAAGTGGTGCGTCTGAAGTAAAGCTTCTGAAGTGAAGCTTCTGAAGACAGATTCTGATGTGCAGATTCTGATGTAGTTAGTTAGAGGAGTTTGTTACAACATCTAGTTGTATATATACACTCTCTTATGTTGTAAATAGATGTAGTTGTGTGAATCAATAAAAAATTCTCTCTTCATTATTTTTCTCTAGTTTCAGTTCTTCATTTTCTGTTAGTTATTCATCTTGCTCAAAACAGCTTATTTTTAATAAGCACTTTCGCTGCGCATAGAACAGAGTGATTGTTCTAACAGTAATAAGACGAGATATCAAACAACGTCGTATAAGATGACGAACAATATAATGTTACACTCGTATGAAGAAATCACAAAGAAAATGAATTAGATCTGTATGAAATCACTTATTAAGATTGAAATACATAGAAAAAGATGAAGATGAGTGATTTTGAGTCGAAAAGTGACCCAAAACCTCCCTCGTAATGAAGAAATGAATGGGATCTGAGAACCTAGAGAAAGAAAATTAAGGCCGAACCGGTTTGTTGAAGAGGAATGGGGTAGAGAGAGAAATTGTAATATTTATATGATGATATATATATTTTCATTTTTTGAAGGATGATAATATATTTTCATAACAGCGGAGACTTATAAGTTGACATATTTTATAAACTTTAATGATACTTGTTACTTTTATATATCTTCGGGAATAAAATAGAGAGTGGTACTTCAAAACCAAAATTAATACTTTATTGTAATACTTTCTACTTATATCATTAATTAATTAACACTTTGTGCCATTGTTTTGTGATGTACTTATACAAAACTAAGAGTAAACTTAAACACGACGTACATAACTTAGAGAAAGAGAAATGACTAATGCATTGAACGGTACAACATGAGCAAGCAAAGCCACAATTTTGACATGGTCTTGATACGCAAACGAAACTGAATTCGTTCAGCCCTCTGAATTAGACAGCACGGCATTGCATTATATAACCTTATGGGCAACCACGAAAACTATTCAAACTATACAAATGAAATTAATGACATTATTAATTTATTACATCATATTCGTGTTTTTTGACTTGGTTGTATTTGTAGTTTTGTGCATGTAATTTGAAGTTTTATATTTAAGGGGGATATAAAAGAACAAAAGATAAAAGACGGAAAGAAAAGGTCAGTAACAAACAAAGTAGATGAAATTGCAAAAAAAAATGTGGGGGCCCTCTTGTTTGAACAGTTGGTCTTTACTTATGTGTGATTTTGGTTGACAATTTATTACAATACCATATAATACTCGTCATTCCACTGGACACTTAATTTTTATTAAAATCATTAATAATTATGTATTACTATGTGTGATTGATATGTTTAAGAGTCGCGCTAACTTAGGTTCTAATGATAGTACTCCTACAAGATAAAGAACCAAAAATAGAATTTAAGGAGAATTTTGTATTGGAAAAATAAATGTTTAAGCTTTTAAGTCTACAATTTCTAAGATTATACTTCTATATTTTATTTTTTAATTTGTGCTCTTAGGACATAAATTAACATTTTTCTATAAGAAAAGAAAGGAAAAAAATCCTTAATAAATATCATTAATCGGTCATGTGACATGATATCAATCTAAGAGCATAAATATATGGAATACTTAATGAATTATTTTTACCTTAACTTTCTAGTTATCATCAATACTTTATATAAAGGAGATACATGATTTTGTTGTAGTATTTTTTATTCCAATTATATATTTCTTTCTTTTTTTAAAGAAATTACGTCTTTCATTTAAAAGTTTACTGTCCTTTTTATAAAATTAATTAAAATTTGAATGAAGTCTTATTATGGTCTCCGATAAAATGGCCAGAGATCCATGATATCAGTCTTAAAATCGTGCATTTAAATTGTTCAGAGACGTGGCATATGCACTCTAGCCCACTTGTCTTTTGTTCAAAGGTGTGCTCCATTCCAAGCTCAAGCAACTACTATATATAGAGATATGAATGATCAAATATCATTTTACTTTATTTCTATTTTTTAAATTTGATTGTTTGAACGTAAGTTTATATCATATAGATTATTCATATAGAATTTTACACAAATCTAAAATCATTAGATAATTGATATGTTTTTGAGACCGATCAAAATTAACAGTGTTCAGTAAGACACATAAATCGTTAATTTTAATGGTTCTCAATAACATATCAAATGAATTTAGATTTGTGTAAAATTATACATAGATGATCTATATGGTATAAATTTATAACCTAACGGTCAAATATGAAAAATATGAATCGAGTAAAATGATATTGCGAACGAAATAATGTTAGTTTAATTTTACACTACTCAATATCGTTTTACTCGATACATAATTTTCAAAGTTGACTATTAAATTATAAATTTATATCGTATAGATCATAAATGTAATTTTTACATAGATTTAAAATCATTTCATATGTTATTTAGATCTAACAAGATTAACAGTATTCTATAATGCCAAATTATAGAATTTGGTAAATGGTGTTGGCGTATGCGGGTTGAAAATAAGAGTTTGTGGTACAGAGTTTTAGCAGGTAGATATGGGGAGGTAGGAGGTATAATCGTAGAGGATGGGCAATTTAACTCTGTTTGGTGGAATAATTTAATAAATATAAAAAATGGGGCTGGTGTGGGAGGTGGGCGGTGGTTTGATGATAATGTTGGGCGGGAGGTTGGCGACGGTGCCCATACTTTATTTTGGTGGGATCCTTGGATTGATGGGTTAGTTTTGAAGAATAGTTTTGGCTGACTTGTTGATCTTGCTAATAATAAAATGACAACGGTTGCTGAAATGTATTCACTTGAGTGGGGGGAAGAGGGGGAAGCTTTGGAAGTGGCGTCGTCGTTTGTTTGCTTGGGAGGAGGAGAAGGTGCGGGAGTGTTGTAATATTTTAACTAATATTGTTTTGCAACCTAATCATTCTGACAGGTGGATTTGACACTTACATGCTTCCAGCAATTATAACGTCACAAGTGCTTATAACCATCTGTTAACACCAACTAGCAACAATTTGTCAGCAACTCATACGTCAAAAATCTGAAACAAGGAAGTGCCCCTGAAAATTAGTCTCTTTGCTTGGTGTCTGTTGCGGGATAGATTACCAACAACGGACAATCTAATTAAAAGACACATTTTACTTCCAAATGCCCAGTTATGCGTGGGTGGATGCGATATGATGGAGGATGCAAAACACTTATTCCTCTCTTGTGATTTTTTTGGTAAACTTTGGTATGGTATTTCTCATTGGCTTAGTTACCACATAATGTTTCCTGAACATGTGCCAGACCATTTATATCAATTTGGCACCTTAGGAGGCTTCTCAAAAAACAACTGCTCCACTTTTCATCTTATATGGTTATCTTGTGTGTGGGTGATTTGGCTTGAAATGAATGCTCGGGTTTTTCACCAAACAGAAGCTTCGATTAATCAATTGTTAGATAAAGTTAAACTTCAATCTTACTGGTGGCTGAAAGCAAATCGTCCTAGTTTTGTTTTCTCCTACCATTCTTGGTGGTTAAATCTTTTACCTTGCTTGGGAATTATTATGTAACAGGGTAGCTCTCTTTTCTGGTTTTCATGTTTTTGTTCCCCGTATTTTTTGATTGTATTTGATACTCTTTCAGCTGGGTTTTCGGCACTCCTTGTGCTGAAATCTTCAGGCTTTCAGTAATATATTTTATTTTAACTTTTTCAAAAAAAAAACAGAATTCTATAAAAGTACATAAATATTAATCTTGGTATATCTAAATAACATATCAATAACTTTTGTCCCTAAATGATATCTCTCTATGTATGTATGTCGTTTGAAACTAGTTTGACTATATTTGGACACGGACAACTCCAGCTCGATATATGGCTGAAACACCAAATAAAGATTAAGTTGTTTGGTCTCCTGTCTCATCAAAAAAATTACTCTCCAATTGTCTCTCCTTACTCCTACAATGAAAAGATCAATAAATTAACAAGGTCATGCTGCTCTAAGTTGCCTCCCAACTCAATCGAATCATCAAAACAAAGTATAAGTTAATTAAGATGTTTAATACTCTTGAGGTGTTAGTTAAATGATGAGAGTTTAATTTTGTAATTTTAAGGTATACAATTTAAATTTACTTGGAGATGGTTGTAAAATAACTATTAATATCATTTAATTAAAAGATAAAGAATATTTGATAATTTTTCCTCAAAAGGATTAGAAAATTAAGTATTAGAAAATTAGATAAGCTAAAAGATCATTATGTATGCTTAGAAATGCCATCCTTATTATGAATAGAGAAATGATATTTGTGCAAACTATCTTGTGACAATTTTTTTACAATTCTCTCTCTTTATCTCTCTCATACTCACATTATATTTTTATTCTCTCTGTTCATTTTTCTTTCTCTATTGTTTTTGACCAATAAGAATATAGAAAAAGAAAGTTATCATAAAATTTGTCAAAAAAATATAATTACAACAACTCTATGAATAAGGCCTAAAATTTCTAATTATTATTGGTGATCGAAACCATCTGACCAAAAAATTATGATACATATGAATTTCTCTTGGGAGAAGAAATTCAAACTAAGTTTGTTTAGTGTAAATAGAAGTAGTTAGTTATGTTTGCAACTAACTTTTTCAGTTTTTCTATTATTAATTGGTTAGAATAACAAATTAGTTGTTGCACAAGTAACCACATTAGGAGTAGTATAAATGTATCATATGTAGTGCAATTCAATACAAGTCTCTATCTCTCTAACACACACTTACCATATTCTTCCCAAACAATTTGCACCATATTTTCATCATATTCTCGTGCAGTTCATTTATGCTTTTCACTTTGTATAATTTTCACTTTTTAGTTCAGATGTTTGCTTTTTCTTTAATTGTGTGCATATAGAAGAGGAGCACTTTGGCTTTAAAAAGTAGTGGAAATTAATCAGAAAGTCAACAAATAAACTTGAGCAAAATTTGAAAGTAACTGAATGAAGAACTAATTGATGATTGATGACTTCCTCTTTGGTATGAACATAATATTTTAAACTGATCCAAAATGCAAGGATCTTTATCTCATTAGACCAAAAAATATATAAATGCAACTTTAATAAATAACTCAAAGCCCGAATTAATTTTTATCTTGCTGAAATACTAACTAGTTTAAGATGCGATATTGTGGCAGACAAGTTTACATTTTCATAGTATTTTGTAAATATCTAGAGCTTTGAGTGGTGTTCAAATTGGGGGATGACACTAGCATGTGACATATTGCATCACATAAACTATTTAAGATATGGTATATGATTAAAATTTAAAGTCAAGTACAATGGTTGGGACCATTATATATATCCAAGTGGAGATGACCCGTAAACACCATATATGTGGGCAAAAAAGAAGAAATATAATTGCTAAGACAAACATTGGATATATAGTTAAATGTCAGTATTAAATTCATTAAATTAAATTATTATTTTTTGGTACAACATTAAATTAAAGTAAATTATTCATAAGCTAATGTGGGAAACAAGGAGTGGTTGGATACGCGGATAATCAACAGAGTCGTCCCACTTTTTAAGAATGTGATGTGAAGTTTATCTGCAATTTCCCCAAAACCCCTTCTATGTGAACATTATGGCAAGTGGTTTAAGAAAATAAACAATTAATCCAAAAAATTATTCCAAGGTTATATATCAAGTTCTTGTATCATTAATTTGCAATTTTGCAGTCCCCGCGAGCATAACTCAGTTGGTAGGGACATGCATTGTTATATGCAGGAGTCGGGTTCGAACCCCATACAACTTATTCACCTTGAAAAATGTGAATTATAGCCACTAAGCTACTTGACAAAAAAAAAATACAATTTTGCATATATTATCAATGTAAAAGTTTTAAGTTCAAGACAAATCACAACGATTAATATGTGTCTTCGGAAATACTTATGAATTAAAAATCACACTTTTTTTTATAAACTCATAGTTATAACTGATTGACAACGAAAATAATATAATAAATATTAACCGGTGCCCTCAGGAAATTGGTTAAATATATTAAAAAAAAATTATATAATATTCATTGCATTGAAATTGACCAATGCTCCGGAAGCACCGGTTAGCATGACCCAAATAATATTTATCTATTTGTTTTGAATCTAATAAAAGTCATAAAACATGTATTGAAATATCGGTGAATGCAAAGAAAACTTTGTTTTAATAAGGAGTTTAATTTACAAAAACAAAATGTGTACTACTACTATGAGTTTCCAACAAACTAAGGCACCATGATTTGTGATCAAGCATAATTTAAAAACGGACGCAATCAAGGGAATGGGTCATATACCATACATAAAAGGAAACTCATGCATTTGAATGAAGAAGTTAGAAAATTATAAGCCGGATGTCCCGTTAATTTGGTGAAGCATTCACTTTTAGTTAGATTTGCTTTTAGATATGTTAGGTAAATTTATACAAAGGGCTGACTTATTATCATAAATTAACGTGTTGCTTTAATCCAACTTCCCCTAACCTCTTAACCAAAATTTAATAAAGTCATAATCTTACTTTAAGTTTTAATTATTCTTAATTGTTACGTGGAGTTTGGAGAGTGCAGGCATGTTCCTAGATTGATTCAAGATTCAGAATTCAAATGTTTCGATCCTTGTCAAGACAAGTTTTCTTGAGCAGTACAAGTTTAAGTGTTTGATGATGTCGGTCCATTCAACGGTGTGGGTGCAAATAATGGCAGTTTGATGATATAATTGGCCCATGCATTAAAATGTTAGATTTTTTTTTTATACAAAGATCATTTTTAATTGCATTTTTTTTTAATGAATAGGATATTATCAACATTAGGTGCAAATTCTTCGATTAAAGTTTTGCGTTTGAATTTTGTGGATAAAAGAAACCATGGTTGAGAGGGTGAAATCCCCTCAAGAATCAAAATGATAAGATGATCAGTCAAATTTTTCGACAGAAAATAACCATCAACAATATCGAATATAAATACTTAATTTGCATCAATATTGACATGATTACCATCATTAAAAAATTGGACATCTAATTAGATATAGACAATAATTGACCAATCCACCTAGACTAATTGCATAGACTATAATTCATCAAATTAGATATAGACAACAAAACTCCCACTCGTACATATTTGAAGTATCCATACCTAGACTAATTAAACTAGTGTGTGTTTGGTTCAACTTTGGATAGAATTGATTCTGATAGAATTGATTATGACATAATTGATTTTGAGAGAATTGATTTATGTTTGGATACAATAATGCAGAATTGATTAAACAAACTGAATGTTGTTTGGATAATTTTTATCAAAATTAATTTTGAATGTATAATTACTAAAATAGACATAGCTAAGTTCAAGTAAATGTGCATAGTTGAATGTATATGTAGATCAATACCAAATGTAGATATATTATTTAATTTAAATAAATAAATTTTCTATATATTAATTTAAAGCATAATAAATACGATCATTAAACTAATTTTTTTACAAAATATTTCTTCATATATTATATATATTTTTATAAAATATATTTAAGTTAAAATAATACTAGAATTAGTTGCAAAAAATGATAAAATATAGTGTAAAAGAAAGGTAAAAGAAAAATACAGTGAATCTGAATGGGAACACCGTAAAGGAAAATCAAAAACTTGGTAACTCATGACCATAAACATTTTTCGGGGGGGCTAATTTGGTTGGTTAAGTTTTCTTATTAAATTTGGTTCATCAAATTAATTGCAAAACAAAAAGAAGGAGAATTGATAAAGGGCAATAAAGAAAAATAAAAGGTTGTAATAATCAAAATATTAAATTTAATGTAGAATTGATTCTAGGAAAGCCAAAAGTTAGGAATTGTAGCTTTAAGGATAATTGCTTTTGGAGGATAGAAGCAATTCTTAAAAGCCAAACCAAACACCATTGAAAACTCAATTTTTCACTTTTGAGGATTGTAGAATCACTTCTTGATGCTGAAAAGCCAAAACAAACAGGCTCTAAAAAGATGTATCATTTCATCCAAAATTTCTTCCAATAATAGTATAGCTTTACTTTATCTTGCAAATAATAAATAAAATGCCCATATATTAGATATATTTATAAAGTGTGTCTAATATGGATCTAATCTAAATGTGATCCTTACTATTTTTATTGAATTTTAATAAAATTTGTATTTAATCTTCATTTTATTGATTATTATAATATTCAATTTTTTTTTACTAAAGAAGATAAGCGTCCATCTATAAGTATTCATCATCAGTTTGTGGAGTGTAAATTTTTTGGGTCCATTTGAGTGTTGGTCAGACAATGGATAAAAGTTCATTCAACGAATCCTTTACATTTGACTGATCATATTTTTCATTTAATTAATCTTGGAGGCTTCTCCAAAAATAATCGGTCATTACTACATGTGATTTGGCTAGCTTTGTTTGTTTTTTTTTTGACAAAATGTGATTTGGCTAGCTTGTGAGCAGGTAATTTGGAAGAAACATAATTGTTGTTTCTTTCGACAAAAGGAAGATCCAATACAACATTTGTTTGATAAAGTAAAGCGATTATCTTATTCTTGGCTGAAAGCAAAAAATGAAGTTACAACTTTTGATCTTCATCATTGGTGGTTGAACTTTTTTTATGGGTTTGAGTATTGTTTCTTAGTTATAGCTTTCTTATTGCTATGTTGTGTATTTTGTAATTGACTTTGTAAGCTCTTAAGTTCTACCTATACACTTCTCGTACTAGGTAGGATATTTCGTTTGATTAATATATTCCATTTTACCTTATTAAAAAAGTCCATCTATAAATTACTTTTTAAAAGTAGATATTAGACACCCCTTATTTATAAATTGAATATTATTAGTGTTACCGACAAGGCCACTATGACAATCTCTAAAGTTTTCCAAGTAACTGCCCATAGTGTTGGAATTGGCAGGTCAAAAGTGACTTGTAAATAAGATTCAAGCCAAGAAATCAAGGGCAGAAAATGAAATCTTGGACGCACTCAAAAACCATACAAGAGCAGCCCTATTTTCTATCAAGAGTTTGGTCCTTTTGTGCATATTTTCCGGCGCTAATTAGTATGGTTTTAAATTCTTTGTTAACGACAACACGTACGCCCTCAACAATATGTCAGAAAAAGGACTAATCTAACCCATTGAAATGAACAAAAGAATTAGGAGCGAATCCATTAAATTAAGAAGTAATAGTACACTAAGTTAGTGATATCTGAGTGGTAAGTAATTCAAGTCTCTTAAACATGTTGTTAATCTTCGATTTCTATCTCATACGTATGAAAAATGTACCATTTAAATGTGTTTGTGATCTTAAAAAAATTAATCAAATGCATATAATCTTCAAGGATAGTCCTGATGATTTTGGATGATTTGCAACAATTATGAGGTTAATATCCTTTTTTTAAGGGTAATATCCTTTGTTTTTATAAGTCGTAAAAATAAATATGTATATATTAATTATCAAATTCATATAGTCTTCGGTATAATACCCATCTATTAGATATGTACATATTGATTTTTTTTTTTATGTAAAAGAAGAGGACAGAGCCAAATAATATTAAAAAGGAAATCGAAACTAGTTAAAATATCAAAATGGAACAATATGTTAATGGGTAAATTGGAACTTACGTCACATGGACACGATGGCCGACAATAGAAATATGAATTAGATACTATAATCAATAGTTAAAATTTAAATAACTTTTTTTTTAACAATAAAAAATGAATATATTAAACACAAAACAAGCAACTCCCACAGCACAAGGTGTGCCAAAGGAATGACTAAAATGCACACTGTCAATCAGGCATATACAAAACACATTCGGTGATGTCCAAACATTGTAACCGATTCGAACACCACCTATCTGTGCCAAACATAAATGTAGCCTTTTTGGCTTTCAACCAGGCTAGAGACACATATTTCACTTTATCCAACAACCTGGGAATAAAAGTTACAACATTATTAAACACCTTATTATTACGTTCATTTTATAAGACTCATACACAAAGGAGCCAAATGAGTTGAAAAAAGACCTCTTTGCTTTGCCATCACCCGTTGAATGCACAAACTGGATAAAATGATCGGACAGAACATTGGTGTCGACACCCAAAAAACCAAGCCAATGTCGCACCATAGGTCACAAAGAAGAAAAATCAAAGCAAGCTAAAAATAAATGATGTGCCGTTTCTATGGAACCACAATCTGAGATACACTGAGAGGCTTATGATGAGATGACCTTAGTAGGCAATCTGTCCCGAAGCAATCTCCAAACAAAAACAGAGACCTTCAACGTCAATGGATAAAGGATAAGGATGGCAATGGGTACCCTTTGGGTAGAGTACTATAGTGTTCATCCTCATACATGCGTTTATAAAAAATCTTCGTATCTAAGTCCATACTCTCGTGGGTAACAATTTTGGTGTCCGTCTTTTTACCCTATGAGCATCTAAGAGCCCATACTCGTGCCTGTTACGCGCACTTTAACAACAAAAAGACAATAAATAACAAAAAATATCATAATTTAATAGCAACTTATAATTTATCTTTCAAGTTTTGTGAAGAAAAAAAAGTACCTTATATTTTTCTCTCTCTTTATCATAGCGTGTATTATTAATGGAGGTCGGGAGAATGTGTGGGAGGAGCGACCGCAAGGTCCCAAATTCTAGGGGTAGGAAACGAGGAATAATTTTTTTTTCCTTTGCGTGTTCTAAAATAAAAAAGCATAGGCTCCGGTTACGAAAGAAAGAAAAAAAAAACTTAGAGTTCTTGTTTTTGGTGACCGGGATTTGAACCCCAGATTTTACATATATTATGCATTGTTTGTACCAACTGAGTTAAGTTTAAGAGGGGGAAAAAAAACTAGAGTTAAACACTAACAAAGAAGCTCAATCAAATTCATCTATTAAAAGGTCATTAAAATAATTTTTCAAGTCTCAACTTGATTTTTTTTAATGACTAATATGGTTAGTAATTAGTTGTTAAAATAATATTTACTTATTTGTCCTATAAAATTTATTATCGACTTTCAAGTGTTCATTATTTGACTTTATGGGGATAATTTGCCAAACATTTTGAATTTAACTAAATTAGTTGAATATATAAGTTCATCTTATCATAGACTTTTTTTGTAATTAACCATTTTTTCTATCTTAGTAGAAAAATCTACTTAAAGGATCGATCAAAGTGGAAGATTTTCTCTAATCCCTTTATATGAGTTTGTTTTCCATCTTGATATTTCTCTATTGTGAAATCAATTTGGTGTGGGTAAAATCAATTTGGTGTTGGGAAAGTTGTCTACATGATTCTCTTTAAAAGAATTCGGATTTGATTCTTGGGCCGTTTTGGGAGTGACATATAACGCTCAACTATGTGTAATAAATGAATGGTATATATCTAAAAAAATAAAAAAAATGAATGGTATATATGAGATTTCGGAATGCTATCAAAAATTACATTTGGAGGCTTGATGGGAAAAATCGCCTTAACTTCATGCGTATATAAGTTTTCCTTAATATTCAAAGTCAAGAGCAAGGTGGTAACGAGGATGTTGTTGGAAAAAATCGGCCTTAACTTTATGTGAATTTAAGTTTTCCTTAACTTTAAGGCACTTCTGCCCTTGCAAAATAATTACTCATTTTAACCACAAACAAATATTATGAGTATTTTTTTAGGGGAAATATTACGAGTAATTATTTTAAAGAGGTAGAAGCACCTTAATCCACGTAACCTTGAAAAAGATTGGAATTTGATGTTCCGTGACACAGTTGACGGGTGGGGTGGGGACAATGCATAATATGCCGGAGTCGATATTCAAATTTCAAAAATCTCATTTATTCACATTAAAAGATGAATTTTAATTACCGTACTACTTGATAAAAAAGATTGAAATTTGATTATTATTATTTTTGGGGGTGGGGTGGGGACTTGATTCTCATTGAACATATAATTGTATGCTGTAATTTTAGAACAAAATCCTCTTCTAAATTTTATGTGACAAATAAAACAAGAGATTTTAATTTTAATTTATTTCTTTACAAAGGAATGCATTTCATTTAAAATAAGAGTAGAGATACAAGATAAAATTTAATTGAGAATACGGAAACTAACATGGCATGAAGCTACCCTAGTTATACAATTAGCAACTTTATTGACTTTTTTGTTGAGGGAAGCAACTTTATTAACCTGTCTTCTAATAAACCTCACATTAGAGATTGTTAAATCCGAAGAACCTGGACGCCGACAATTATTAATAATTGATGCAAAAATCTAAGACACTGAGTGTACGACCATGGATACTATCAACCACCACCTTAGTGTCCATCTCAAATACAACGGTCCGGAGACCTCTCCATTAAATTAAAAATTATGATTTAAAAAAAAATACTATTTAAGAGATATTGTGAAAAGTTTTAACTGTAAAACAAATATTTAGAAATTTATAGTAAAAGATATGTAGAAAATATAATGTATTTTTTTCCTTATACGAGAAGAACATGATTGTAAGATCAGTGAATGTTTCATCTAAGACTATTATTTTTCACACCCAACTTGTAAATTTTTCTAAAATGCCCTTGAGGTTTTTGGATTTTAAAATCCGAAATTATTTTTCACTATTTCAGATTTTATAGTCCGAAATATGCTTATGTATAATTAGCAATCAGAATTTCTCCTATTTCAGTAGTTTTGAATTTTACTTTTAAAAACAATCAAAAACAAAGTAAAAAATACTAAAAACCTGTCAAATAAAATCATTAAAACACCATCAATTTTTTTAAAAAATCAAATAAAACTAATACAAATTTTTTCGGATTTTTCTGAGAATATGATAAATTAAAAAAAAAAATGAAAAACGAGTCTAAACGATGGAATTTTGGATTTTGAGAGGCGGAGTCACGTAAGAAGTTCCTTCTAGGGGAGTTTTGATCCTTGATTTTTTTTTTATTTTCTGCGGAAGTTTTGAAGCAATCCGATCAAGTAGGCCAAAAACCAGATTTTTGACTAAGAACAGATAACAATTACCCAAAACAAAAGGATGAGATTTAGGAAGATTAATATAGTGCATAAAATGATTATCCATGTTATAAACATGTTTAGAATTTGTGCTGATACAGTTCAGATTATATAATCCGAACTGTTTTCCCTTGAAAAAGAGCGTTTAGTGGGTGTTCGAATTATATAATCCGAAAAAAATCAAGAAACGAGCTCTATTTTTGAAGTTTTTGGATTATAAAATCTGAAATGGTGAAGAATTTACTTTTTTCATCCTATAACAAGGAAAAACACAATTCAAATTTTAAAATCTGAAAATCATAAGGACATTTTTTAAAATTTTATAGAGCATAGGGTCGTCCAATATCTGACAATCGTGGGCTTTATTGATGAGTCGTGATTGGGGTTGCAACTATGGGCTGTGTTGTGTAGCCGTACAAGTTAACAACGAAGTTATGGGTTTGATATTCTTATTCAACATACGCAATGGAACTTACCAAACCCCCTTTTACTTGTCAATAATAATAGTCATAAAAAAGTACCATTGAAAATGTAAGAATTTTGCAAATGACAATTAATTATATTTTTGGTTTAAATGAGTTTTTTTTCCGTATAACTATATAGATTAATATCTCAAATTGGGTGGACTACAATGGACTATTAAGCTCTTTAATTAATGTCGATAAGTTCTCTTCGTTGAATTTAAATCTAGAATAATATCTTGTTAAGCTGAAAAATATACGAATCATCTCATTCAAGTGTTCATGAGTATTTAGTCTTTTTTTTTTGTGTTAGTATTTAGTCGTTTAAATATCATTAGTTAATATAACCATGTTTTAAATTTAAGTCACTATTTTAAATGTTATATATTTGTCTTAATGCGTGTAAGAGAGATTTCAGAGTAACTTTAAAAGTTTGGTATTTGTCTTAAAGAATCAACGTTGAGTTGTTTAGAATTATGGTATGTCACTTTAATTTTGGCAAAAACTATGCTAAAGTGCTTCATCAAATTCACGATTTTGTTTTGTATATCAAGTGCGAGTTAGAAATGTCACATACTCATATTAGATAAAAAAAGTTGATGTTGAAAAATATATATGCTAGATGACTTATATAATTAATGCATTAAGCATTTTGGCGAAGATGTCGTGTCTAACACTTGTGTGTTTGCTCAAGTTCAGTGTGTTGATTTGTTTAAGACTCCTCTAGAAGTCCCAAGAGTGGTGTCGTTGCATGTTTGACTTGTGATGATGAGAATCTCACACTTGAGGAAGAGAATGTTAACATTTCAAGTTTGAGAAAGTCTCGCATTGGATGAAAGAGATTATGTCGATCGTCATATAAAAGGGGAGTACTCGTACGTCTAATGTCTTAACGTTTTGGTTCAAAAATTTGATATCTATTACTTGTGTGGTTGTTCTAGTCGAATGTGTTGATCTACCCGATTTCACCATAGTTTCATCAAACTTATTGGGATTCCAATCATCCACGCATGTTTTTTTTTATTGATTTTGATAGAATTTTGACAGAGTAACTAATTAAATTGGTTAAAGGTTCTTCAATGAAGAGAGTGAAGTAGCAATAAACGTCACAAGGAAGAGGGGTTTGAATTGTGACATTTTTAAAATTATTCCTGAAACTTTAAATTAGGTTTTATATGCTCAAGAAAAATTCTTGGTTAGTATTAGTTCAACAGATAAATAATTATTAGATGTATAAAGGACCAGAACGTTATGGAGAGAGATAATATATAAGCAGAATGATAAAGATGATTTTAAGCTAAATTACGAAGGACCAGAATGTTCTGGAGAAATATAAAGGCAGATTGATAAAACAATATAGAAGACTGAATTTAAACTTTGGTTAAATATTAAGTAGCTGTTTTATCTTGGACCAGAATGTTCTGGAGGCAGTTTAAATAATTAATCAAGTATGGTTTAAGTTAGGACCAGAGAACTCTGGATTAATATGGTTGAGATTAATTAGGAGTAGAATGTTCTGGAGATAAATATTAATGCTTGTGATCGTGTGTATAGTGTGTAATATATATATATATATGAGTTTTGCTAGAAGACACATTTTATGAAGGTGTCTTTTAGCAAAGTTATAACTAAAAAGTGAAAATCACACCTTGAGGTGTGGGTTGATAAAAGACACTTTCATGGGTGACTTCTAGCAAAAC
>Ga0228710_1001281_pt1 | contig 37147 bp, 16 predicted proteins | sample MedpolnodulmetaG_FD_177995 | JGI IMG/M metagenome (GOLD analysis project Ga0228710, IMG submission 177995) | Root nodule microbial communities from Medicago polymorpha collected in Santa Monica, California, United States - pink nodules | ecosystem: Host-associated > Plants > Roots > Nodule...
CACTACTTCCCTAAAAAAAAATATTGTGTACACTACTACAACTTTTTTTTCATCAAAACACTAGTACTGCCCTAAAGTAGAGTGCATGCTGCAACTTCTTTTTTCATGTGAGTTTTTTTTTCTCATTTCACACATACTAGGAAAACGTGTATAAGTGAAAGAGAAAGAAAATGATTTTGAGTGTTTTGTTTAATATTGGTGAATTTTCTATTATCATAAATGAAAAGTATATTATATTGAATTGGAAATGATGAAAATAGTAATAATTAGAGTTATAATTGAAAAAAAGGTTATTAATATTGTATTAAAAATTGAAATGAGACAATATTTTTTTACAAATGACTCACTTATTATGGGACGAAAAGAGTAGTAAAATTCATCATAATGTACTTTACAATTTATGTTGATCGTTTATATTCAATAGCTGGATTATTTTTAGGTGGTCACAAGATAAAATATAAATCTCTTGGACATTCATATAATACGAATTCTATACTTTATTCTTTTAATTATTTCAAAAATAATTCTATCTTTTTTGTTTTTAAAAGCGCGTCTAAGATTTATGACCATCGTCTTGTGGTCATGGAAGATTTGCTTTCAATAATTAATACTGTAATAGGCTAAAATATCGTACTATTCCCCGTAAATATGTCTCGTTTAAGTTTTGGTCCCTGTAAAAAGAAATTTGTTTTTGGTCCCTGCAAAATTTTTTGTTTTTTAAAATAGTCCCTTTAAAAAAACAAAATATTTTGCAGGGACCAAAAACTACAAAATGGGTCCAGTCATCATGTGCCACGTATGCAAATCATCACAAAAATGGGGTCAGAGACTATTTTAAAAAACAAAAAATTTCGCAGGGACCAAAAATAATTTTTTTTTACAGGGACCAAAACTTAAACGAGGCATATTTGCATGGACGAGTGCAATATTTAAACGTTAATAATATTATTTACAAAAATGAGTTTAATAGCTAGAAATTTTTCGTGTTAATAGACATCCATTGAGTGACTTCCATTTTTTACGTCGCATCGGTTTCAAAACATACTTACAAAAATAGAGTGATTTGGCGAAGAAGTGAATTTTTAATAAATGTCAATATAAAATTAGTTTCTTTAAACATTAAAATAAAAATCAAACTCGATACTTTTGAGTTTATAACGCACTCACGCGCTATGTACACAAACTATTGGCACTAAATCTTAATAATGAAACAAGAAAAGTGTAAAACTGGTTTACCCTTTAAATCCTTATAAAATTGTTAAATTCATCTTTTAATTAATTACTTTTCAGCGAAATCTCAACTTTTTATTTTGTTTTTCATATGTTACTGCTATTGAAGTTAATCATATTTGTTGGGCCATGAAATGAATCAATGGGATCACCCACTCAAATTGAGTGTAAGGGTTATCATACAAGTGGATTGAATACCACATCTTAATTTAAAATTTTGTATTACTTACACCATTGTTGCCGCTCCACTCAATGAGACATGTTGCTTGACCATCATTATCACGAAGACTTTCGACAATAGGAGTTGGCCGAATCCTTCGTCAAACAGTCAACATTGATACCACTGTTGGGTCATGAGGGGAGCGAGATAAATCATCCAAATTGGGTCAATAACAATCGCACAAATGAGTTGGATACTACATCTTAACCAATATCTTTAAGGTATTAAATCTATGCGTCCTCGCACTTATATATTGTTAAACATTCACTTTTCATCCGATGTGAGACTTCTAACTCACACTTACTACACAACTAGATACTAAATGTATATATCTCTCAATTGAAATTTAAGTATTGATTCATCATATCGTAAGAATTTAGCTCATTTCACTAACCTCAATTCCAATTGGTCTTCAAAACACTCTTTATTATGGGACATAGTAGATTGATTTTACATATGGAAATGGTTGCCTTTCTCACTTCATGGTCCATTGTTCACACAAAGACAATAGAAGAAGGCAGGTTTAGTTAATGCTAACTGTGTCCCCCTGTCAAAGGCCGAGTACCAGTATTTGTCATTAACTGGATTTAAGATAGTGACATATATCAGAAGACAACACCATGTACTGGCCCAAGCCCACCACCACCAGCCCATTGAATACTCATCCCGTGCTACATGTGAACCATCCTTTGGAAAATTTCAATGACAAACAAGTGAATTAATTTCTCATTACATTTCTTTGAGAAAAAAATATCACATTCTGTGTTATTTTGTAGAATTTACCTCTCTTTTGCTGTGAGGTTGGGGCAGCAGAGAATAGACGGGTCCTTGTCCTTCTTTACCATTATAACAATCACGCAATATTGAAGGTGTTATATATGTATCTCTCCCTGCAACGTGACAATTCGAATTGTCTCGTCACTTTAATTCTGCTCCAAAATCAGATTCTGATTCAGTATATAGGGGCCACTCCATTTCAATTCAATTTTCTAGTCCTAGATTCTTTCTTCTTTTTTTTTCTTTCTGGTATTCAATGTTGAAGTATGTAACATTTATTATTATAGTGATCCTTTTTCATTTAATTTTCACTGAAAAGGAACTTTCTTCAGTAATGATATGGGCCAATAATTTCTCCAATATATAATCATTTAAAGAAATTATGAAATTACATTACATACATTGACACGGTGAAATCTATTATAGGCTGTGAATTGCGATCATATGGAACCATATTTAATTAAGGTCTCGGGGTCCAATTTCCGTGGGTCCTCCATTTCTTTATAGAGTGAGTGTACTAGACAAAGAAATTGCGACAAATTCAGAAGAATAATAACAACACAAAAAACAACGGGAATGCTGAGTAGAGACCACCGATTCAAATTTCTATAAGCTAGATCTCATCATATTAATAAAGAAAGACCATAGTCTAAATGTCTAATAGTATAAGCAAGCATGTTGACACAACACGACTTTTCTATCAATAAATATGGCCGTCCGATCCTACTAGAGATGAAAGCTTGATGCATTTCTGATGAAATTTATAGATATTATAGAAAAATATTTTTGTAATGAGCAATACTATATCTCTAGAAAAATAACATCAAGAATTCTTCAAGATTAAAGAGTAACCAATCAGAATGCACTGTTTGCCACAATTCAAGAAGGTGTGGCTGAAAAATAGGAAGTGAATAAATAAATCATGCAATTAAAACTTGCCAATTGTGTGTTGAAAAATTCTTGATGATATTTTTCTAGAGAAATAATATATATCTTCCTGAAGAGGCAATCAATTAATTTATTCATAGTGATTGTTTGCACATGAGTAAATTGAGTATTCCCTGGTGCCTAATTTACTCTGTCATTAACAATTTCCTTGGCATCATCTCATTTTCGGCATTGACATCTGCATTTTCATTTCTTTGAATCAAACTTCGATTTGTTCACAACTGTTGCATTTAAATATTCGTACATAAAATCGTAAATTAATAGTAAAAAATAACTCGTGCTCGACGACGCATGCGAGACCCGTATACCCCTTTGGCCCAAGCGCATAACTCCGAACAAAGGTGCAATCTTGTGATGGCCCAATACGATGTTTAACAAGGAGAAGTTTAGGTTTTCTCCGGAGTTCATAACGCTGACGACTATCATGACTCTTCAATGCTTGATGATTCGATAGTTACAAAATTCTATCATATATAACAACTTTTCAACGACTATCTCATCTGTGACTCTACAAGTTGCATGAGAAGGTTCTTGGACCACAAACTCAAGGAATACATCTCCCTAAAAACCTCTCATTATGTACTCCTTAACTAACTTGACTCATGAGCATTAGAGTGCTTGTATGTACCCCAACTCACATCATCACTACTAGTCGGGTGTCATCGTTCTGATCAAGACAGGTCACCTCCAATCCATACAATAAGAGAAATTTTGGAGATATTTTTTTGTCACAGTAATTATTTAATGCTTAACAATTTATTACAAAAATAAATTTCTAAAAATATTTAAAAATTGGTTTTAATGTTTTTATTTTACTTTTATAAAAAGACTAAAGCAGAAAATTTAAAAACAAGATAGAAATAGGCTCTAAAGAAAGAACAACAAAGTGCTCCTTTAACTTTAATCATTTACTCGTTGACAAAAAGAATAGTTAATCATATCTCTGTTTATATTTTTGGCAGAATTTTTTGTTCCTTACTACTATAATTTATAATTTAATATGCCATTTTAAAATTTAACTAATATTAATTAGTGTTTTATCAAAATTAATTGTAATTAACATCTTCTTTTTTTTTGAGAAATTGTAAATAATATCTAGTACTGAAATAAAATTACTAGGAGAAAAATAAGATATAATTCATAAAATATTATTGTAATTAATTTTATCAAAAATAAGAAGATTTATTAATACCATAGTTGGGGGACAATCTTTGTCTCTTTCCCCTTTTTCTTTTAGTTGAAATACGCAGTACAGCATTCTGCAGTCTTTTACCAACTAGTAATACAAGATGATCATCAGTACTAGACACTGTGCCCTGCAATTTCAATATTCCACACCTAACACCTTTAATCTTTTTTTTTATTGATGGTGTATACGCACTGTAATTTGACCAAGTATTGTTAAAGTGGCCAAAATTTCTTGATGAAAGTAAACGTTTTCTAATGTATATCTACCACGATACTCAAAATCAAATCCCTCCCCCACAAAAAACAGGAAGCTCGTACATAGAGACTAGAGAGGGGGAAAAAAACGAATAAAGTCAAGCAATAAATGGTCCCCTTCGATATGGAGGGAAAGCACATGCAGGGGATTTTGTGGGTGTCTCTTGCATGCTATGAACAAGACAGAATCAAGATCCACTAAAACAAAACAAATTGTTAAATTCAAAGCACTGTGTTCTTTAGTTGCATTTTGTTGCCAATTTAAATGACCGTTGGGCTCAAATCAGTGACTATTGCCTTTGCTATACAAGAGAAATCAAATGCCTAATAATATATTAACGTAAACCCGTCCTTATAATTTTGAGTGTTATGTGAAAATTAAAGTATTGTTAAGATTGTTCGTAAGATCTAACTCAATTGATAATGTTGATATTGCTAAGTTGAACATTTATATGGGTAAAATATATTATTAAGATTAATGGGTAAAGTTGATATATGGGTAAAATGCAATTCAGTTGACTCATTGACATGGTCCAGTTTAATTGAGATGATATACCAATAATAAAAACTTTGTTGTGCTTCCCCGAGAAAGGATGGAAACTTATTTTGCACTTTGAACTTCAAAATCCATTTACATACCAACAAACTTTTCTTTTTTATTAGTTAAAGCAAAAGATAGCTGGAGCAACATTTTTTCCTTTCTCTCTCTCTCTCTTTTTTTTTTTGGTTGTCATATGCAGAATATTGACACTGTAGATGCCCGTTTGTATTGACCCATACAAATAAAATGAACAACTAATTCCTTCTGTCATTTTCATTTTTTCCTTTTATATATGTTTTCGAAATTTAGTTAATTAATTATTAAATCTATGTAAGTATAATATAATATTTCCCATAGATCTCACTGCCACTCAACTAGAAGATCCGACAAACCAGTCTCTTTGAAATTGATATGATAATGTTAAACGTTTGTTCAATAATTTTCAACAGTGAATTAAAAAATAAAACAAATTTTAATATATTAATCTTTTTTGTTCCGATATGTGATATTTTTGTTTGTAAATAAAACCTAATAAAAAATAATTTTTTGTTGGTAGGTTTAAATTTAAAACTTTTGTTTTATTTTTAAAAAAAAAACTTAAGTTTTGGTAGTATTACCCTTAGACTGGTTTGGATGATGTTCAATGTCACCGAAAATATTTTTTGAATATCAATGTGATTTGATCTTAAAAACAACAATGGTTAATCAACTTCGAGTCTCCAAATTGTTAAATAAGTTTTTGACATAATAGAACTTAAATATTTATCATTGCATTATCGTAGGTCCTGAAACAAATACTCACATTATTATCTTTAATTTGGACTAATATAAATGAGTTTGGCTCTCAAAGTCTCAAATACACCTTCAGTATATGCGCAACTATACATAGTATTATAGACTTGAATTTGCTTGCATAATTAACAAAATGCTGGTGAAGACAATGGTCCACTTTGGCTTTTGCTAAATGAAGAAAAGACAAAAGGAAAAGAAAATACATGAAAATTTGAGAACAATTGAAGAAAGTAAAAAACGAAAGAAACAGAAAAGGATGCTACTACAGCTGGATAGCTCATTATGTGTTTACTTTTTACTATGATTGCAAGTAAGAACGCAAAGTGAACTCACCATAACGAGGTCAACTAATGCTTCATTGATATCCGTATTTCATTTCTAATATGTGCCGTGGCCGACAACATGTTCCACTCAGCACATGCAAAACAGAAATTCATTCCTAAATCTTCAACAGTTGCTTCCTCAATTTTCATATTGGATTTCAAGGTAAACCAAAAAAGTTAAATTATTTGCTTATATTTAAAAACAGAAGGAGTATAACCTAACAGATGTTCATAAATTGGCAATCCTCACTTCACAAGATAATTTTGTAAAGTTGAAATAAGCTCAACCACATTTTTTAACAAACATAAACAATGAATACTGAAATCATGCTAGTGTGCTTGCTTAGATAAACAAAATTTATATTAGGAGTAAAGGAAAACCCTTCCGTGTGCTTTGATGCTAACAGAGCATTATATACTATAGGCTATTGGGTGTCACTTGACCACGTGACCTTATGTAAGAAACATAAATAGAAGTCACATGACATTATGCACCAAACAATATATTTGTGTTTTAGAGTGACCAAAATACATGATGTTTAATATTGAAAATGTAGGAGTGTTTATTTGGTTAGAATAGTTTTATATGATTGCTTGTCCTTTTGATTTTGAGTCTTTGACTCATCATTACCTTTTTAAGGGTATGAAAAGAAGAATTGACCTATAAGTACTCATTGGAAAAAAATTACTCCATAAATACCCTTTAATACATTTTTGGTCCTTTATAGTAATGAACTAGCAAGTTATTGTGTGATATGATAATCCATATTTTTTGGGAAATTAATATGATTTTTTAATGTTTTATATTTCTTTTCGTTCAAAGTTTTATTATATAAAAACAATACTTCAATAGTATTACTTTGCTATATCTACTTCTTTTGTTTTTTTTAAAATAAAAATACTTCAATAGTATGAAGGAAAAAAATCATATATGCTTGTTCACACCCTCTTACCAACTCATTATTCAATAATGTTTAAAAAAATTATTCAACTACATATCAGGGAATACAAACCTCAAATTGAATAATGAAAAAATTCCTAAAATTTTAAAAATTATGGGGACTATATTTGAAAGATATAGAAATGGGGACCAAAGTCAGAAATCAAAGAAAATAATGGGACCAAACGTTTGTTTAAGCTTTTTTTATTATGGCATTGCTTTAAGTTAAATATTCATGAGCAATAGTTTAAAAACAATATGTTAGTAACAATAAAGACAATGTTCAAAGAATCAAAAGAGAAAAAGTTTGTATAAAGAAAGATGTAATTATCACTTCGATAAATGTTTAATTTGTAAATTTCAATAAAAATTTATTTACATGAGAACAAAAACCCTAATTATTATTGGTAAGTTAGAAAGTAAAAAAGAAAAATCAAAGTCATTTGAGGTTGAGAACGCATAGATTTAGATGTATCATATAAAGTGGAAGTGGATTTATTTGGATGAAGTACAAGATAAAATAAATACACTCATTGATATGGTCATTTTTTTTATTTTTATATTTATATAATTATTAATATTTTATTACTATATTAATTCCTCATAAAATGCCAACGATCTCTGCTGTGGTCCTATAGGCCCATCTCAGGATTCATGGATAGTCTTTCATGATTGATAACTTGTTTGGTGACCATAGGCAAGAGAGATAGTCATCAGCAATTTAACTTGTCCCTCAAAAAGAAAGATACTTCATCAAAAGACTATATTTTTTTTCTTTCTTTTTTTGCATAATGAAAGAGGAAGAACTAAGAGTAGTTGAAATTAACTATGAAGAGTTTAATAAAAACTGGTCTTGAGTTCTGATCTTCTTGGACAAAGGCTCTGGTGAAGATGATACAGAAGCTGTTGCTGCTATAGCCCATGAATCATTGGAATTATCACAGCTAAACGACATTTCCATTACACCTTTTGGACTACTTGGAATTGACCCAAACTTGCGTTTGTTGCATTGATTCCCCTCTTCATACCCTGACCACAGTTTCAACAATAGCTTCCCACATTCATCCACCTTGTCCTGTAACCATTCCACATTAACATTAATATATATTATACTTTTAAATATTTGTTCTTCTATATAATGAAGGACAATGACTTTGACAGAAAAACACTTACTTTTTTTATTCCAAGAATACCAAGAAGCTGGCTTTGATATTCATCTCCTAAACTAGGCTCCACGCTGTTGAAAACATGAACCATTGTAGCAGTTGCCAAAACAGAAGGTAGATAACTCATAAACTTAGAATCTGCATTGTTGTGAAAATAAAAAATTGATATGAGAGACAGAACATAAAAACTTTCTCACTGAATAATAATGATAGGTCGAATATATACTGAAAATTTACCTGATCTAATGACAGAGAGAAGAACACCTTCACATCTCTTATGAAACTCCCAACGAAGATGATCTTTCAATCCAAGTCTTCTTATGATATAATCAATAAAAGAAAGAGGTGTTGCTGGACTCATTTTCCATCCAAGAGTTGAAAGTATCAAAATCTCCATCTTTTTAATCGTCTTTGCTTCAAACAAGTATCTACTCTCTTCAACCTAAACAAAATTTCAGAAAAATCTTTAAGTTTCAAAACAAAGTTTAGTGCTTTTTGCTTCTTGCAAGAGCTAAGATGAAACATACTTGAAGATCTAGTAAAAGAGGAACATGGGTCTCTTCCATTTTAGCAGCAAGAGAAAGACAAGCAACAGCAGCAAGCTGAGTCATCCATGGCTTCTCATTCTGAAAACGAAAGCTGAAGAGAAACCTATCAAGGTAGTTGACAGCAAGAACAGCAGTAAGAGCTGAGAAAGAGTAATGAGCATTCACTTTCAGAATCCATTCAATAGATTCTCTTCTAGCAGTTTCCAAAACAGGGTTGGTTTCAAGAAAGATGTAAAGTGGGTTTTGTTGTTCTTTGTTTAGAAGTGATTTCAGTTCTTCATCGTCCCAAAACATGTCGGTTTCTAACAAAGAACATGTAGTGGTGTTTATTGTTGTGTTGTTTAAGGAAACATTATCGTACTCTAACTCTAACTCATCTTGTTCCTCCCAATGTTCTTCTGAGCAGTACAACGTATCCAAAAGTAACATTGAGTTGTAGTGTTGAGCCATGTTAGATATATGAGATCTATTACTTCAATTCATTTGTGAAATGAAATGCTCCATAAGAGCATATTGAGACAAATTGGAAAAGCTATAGAGGTAGAGGAGAAGGAGTGAGTGTGAACAAAGAGAGTATTGTTTTATTTTTATTTATTGTGAGAGTGTTGTGTTGTGCTAGCTAGCCTTAAAGATGAATGAATCATATGGACCATGGGTCCTATTTACTCGACACGTGACCAATTGTACCCTACGATTTAAGGATCCCTATCCATTTCGCGGTCTTTCAATCGTCAATTTTAAAAGATCTATCATCATATTGATCAATGTTAAATCATCATATTAACTAACGCTTAATTTAAGGTACTATCTAAAGAAATAATAACTGTAAAGAAAATGATGTATTTATTATTTTGATAAGTGTTTAATCTATATTTTCAATATAAAATTGTTTTATGGTTTTCTTAAACCTTAAGGCATATTAGAAAGATTTCTGTAAAAAAAAAAGGCATATTAAAAAGATAAAATAAACTTAAGACATATGTTAGCATAACCATCCGACAAAATTATGGTTACCCACTAAATTTTTATCAAACTCACAATGAGTCAAGCATGTATCATGTTGGATTTTTTTTTGTGATGATTGTTGTTTGAACCCCGGACCTTCCGTATATTATGCAATGTCCTTATCAGCTGTGTTGGGCTCACGAGAACGCATTATGTTGGATTTAAATGTGAGTAGTTTAATCGCATCTCAATTATGATCGGTTCAAATATATATGAGATAACTTATTCACCAAATACTTTAAGATTTTTAATGAAGATGTAATGTTTGCCTTTTGTGATCATAAAACCTTGTATCTTGGTACTATTAGCGCAACTTTAGGTTTCTTGTTGTGCAAGCAAAGTGAAATTAGGGTTTCTATGGAGAAGATGAAGATGGTTATGGTTGTTAGAGTTTGTTGGAGAGAGAGAAGAGTATATTGAAAATTGTATTCACTCTTACTATGATTGAGTTACAAGCAATTATATATATACAATGACTTAGAGAGTAAGTCTCTTGTAACTAACTAATCAAGTTTATCCAAAAGTAACAAATTAAATTCTTAAATGTTTGTAAATCATGATTATGGATTAAAACACACAAACTAATACATCCCTCTTAATCCATAATCCTAACATTCTATGAGACCTAACTTGTCCCTCAAGCAAGTGAACTTATCAATCTTCAAAGCTTTTGTGAAACCATATGCTAGTTGAGCTTCAGTAGGACAATATTCCACTTCAATCATTCCTTTTGTGACTTGTTCTCTGATGAAGTGAAATCTGGTTTCTATATGCTAGCTCCTGCCATGTGCAATTGGATTCTTGGCCAAATTTATAGCTGATCTGTTGTCAATCTTCAGCTTCAGTGGTTTCTTCACTTCAGATTTAAGTTCCTTCATCACATTGTCAAGCCAAATTGCTTGACATGCTGCAAATGTGTCTGCAATGTACTCAGCTTCACGTGAAGATAAACAGTAACTGGTTGCTTCTTAGTGCACCATGAGATTGCAGCACCATTGAACTTGAATAGGTAGCTAGAAGTGCTTCTCCTATCCATTCTATCTCCACACCAGTCTGAATCAGAGTATCCCTCTAGTTCAGTTTCTCCTTCTTTGTTACCAGCTGGAAATAACAGGCCAAACTTCAAGGTACCTTTCACATACCTCAATATCCTTTTAGCTGCAGTGAGATGAGACTTTCTTGGATCATTCATGAATCTACTGATGATACTTACTACAAAGCATATATCATACCTGTTGTTGCATAAGTACCTCAGTGATCCCACTATCTGTTTGAATTCAGTAGATTCTACCTTTTCTTCATTACTGCATTCATTTAGTTTGACATTTGTTTCAGATGGGATTTATGCATTATTGCAATCAATCATTTGAAACCTTTCAAGCAGTTCTCCAATGTACTTCTGTTGATGCATTATTATGCCTGCTTTGCTAGTTTTGAACTTTAATCCAATGAAATACGATAGTCTTCCCAAATTAGTCATTTCAAACTCACTTTTCATAGTGTGTTTGAACTTCTCAATCTCACTTTGATTACTTCCAGTTACCAATAAGTCATCTACATATAAGCAGATCATAGTGATGTCTTCATTATTCAGTTTTTGAACATATATTCCATATTCTTCTTATTCCATGCTCTAGGTGCTTGTTTCGAGCCATAAAATGCTTTGTGCAACTTGTACACCATATGTTCCTTCCCACTTACTTCAAATCTTAGTGGTTGTGTAACATACACATCTTCTTCTAGTGGTCCATTCAGAAATGCAAACTTCACATCTAAATGTGATAGCGACTAGTTTTTGCTGCTTGCAAGTGCCACTACCAATCTTATAGTCTTTAATCTAGCTACTGAAGCAAATACCTCATTAAAGACAACACCATATCTCTGTAGGAAACCTTTATCAACCAATTTGGCTTTGTGTTTAGAGACTGACCCATCATGATTTAATTTTACCTTGAAAATCCATTTAACATCAATGGTTTTCTTCTTATCAGGTAACTCAACAAGTTTCCAGGTGTTATTCTTCTCAATGGCCTTGATTTCTTCAATCATAGCTTTCTTTCATACTTCAGTTTGAATTGCTTCTCTGTAGTTTAGAGGTTCTGCATCAGCTAGTAGTGCAAAATGAATGAGATCACCTTCATCATTTACTGCACTTGTTCATCATCAGCTTCACCTGCAGTCTCTATGTCATTCTGAATTACCTCCATATCTTCATCAGATGCTTCACTTTGATCTGATTCTGTAAAGATATGTGAGTTCGCATTCTTTATTTCAGTGTTAGTCTCCCATTTCCATGCTTCATGCTCATCTACTATCACATCCCTACAAATATGAACTTTCTTACTTATTGGATCATACATGCTCCAGTTGAGTGATAACCAAGTAAGATCATTTTCTCACTTTTATCATCTAACTTGCTTCTTTTTGCATTGAGATGTGTTTATAGCAAATTGAACCAAACACCTTCAAGTGTTTGACACTTGGTTTTCTTCCACACTAAGCTTCCTCTGGCACTTTGTTCTTCAACTTCTTAGTGGGACATTTGTTCAAGATGTAAGTAACTGTACTGACTGCTCCTCCCCAAAACATATGAGGCATGTTCTTCTTCTTTAACATACTTCTGGCCATGTCGAGGATTGTTATATTCCTTCTTTCTGCTAGACCATTATATTGAAGAGCATAGGGAGATGTGACTTCATGAGATATACCTTCATTGCTGTAGAATTCTTCAAAACTCATAGAGGTATATTCTCCACCACCATCAGTTCTTAAGATCTTAATTGATTTTTCACTTTCCTTCTCAACTAAAATCTTAAACTTCTTGAATACTTCTAAAGCTTCACTTTTTAGCTTTATAGTATACAACCATAGCATCCTGGTATGCTCATCTACAAAGGTGATAAAGTACTTGCTTCCACGTATTGTCGGTACCTCAAATGGACCACAAATATCAGAATGTATGACCTCTAATGCAGTTTTTGACCTCTTAGGCTTCTCAGACACAAAAGAGAGCCTACTTTGTTTACCCTTCAAACATGTTTCACAGGTTTTCTTATTTGCATCTAAAACTGGTAATCCAGATACTAAATTCTTAGTGCTCAAATATGATAAGCTCCTAAAATTTAGATGACCACACCTCATGTGCCATAACCAGTTTGAATCTTCACCAGTAGCAGCTGACATACACACATCTCTAGCATTTTGAATGTTGCACAAGAAAGTTCTACTCTTTGTTAATTTTGACATTAGTACCAGATTCTCTTGTTTGTCATATAGATTCAGAATGTTGCCTTGCATAGTGACTGAAAACCCCTTCTTAATCAATTGTCCAATACTTAATAGATTGCATTTCATTCCTGGAACAAGCAATACCTTCTCTATCAATGCATTTCTTCCATCTTTCATTTTTATAGCAATATCACCAATACCTTCTGACACAAGATTTTTGTTATCTACAAGCCTAACATTTGTTTTTCTTGATGAATCAAAATTAATCAGCCATTCTCTATGACCAATCATGTGATTTGAACATCCTGAATCAAGGTACCAATCTTCACACAATGGATTTCCTTCACATGTAGTAGCCATCGACAAAACTACTTCAGGATCTGAGCCATCTAGTGCTATGTTTGCCTTCTCTTCATTCTTCTGGTTCCTCTTTCCATCTTTCTTGTGTCAACAATCATTAGCATAGTGCCCAAACTTCTCACAATTGTAACACTGAACCTTTCTCTTATCAAAATCTTTCTTCTTGTTCTGATTGTTACCAGAACCTGCATCAGACTTTGAACTTACCCCAATTTCATCAGGCTTACCTCAATTTCCCTTCTTGAACTTTCCTTTCCCTCTCTGCTTTGAATTCTTGTCATATCCATCCTTCTTGATGGTTTGAGCTTGCAAGGCTTGTTGAGCACTTCTTTCTGAACTTCATTCAATCACTAACATTTCATGAGCTTCAAGTGATGATTGAAGTTCCTCAATCTTCAGAGTTTTTATATCTCTGGACTCTTTTATAGCAACTATTATGAAATCAAATTTAGATGTGAGAGATCTCATTATCTTACCCACAACTTGTTGATCTGATACTTCTTCTCCACGTGCCTTCATCTGATTCACTACAGATTGCAATTTGGAGATGTAATCATTGATCCTTTGATCATCCTCCATCATCATCAACTCATATTTCATCCTTAATGACTGAAGCTTCACTTGCTTCACATTATCACTGCCTTCATATTATTTTGCCAAGATATCACATGCTTCTTTAGATCTTGTTATCTTTGAGATCCTCTCAAAGTGGTTAGAATCTACATTTTGTTGAATGTAGAACAAAGCTTTGCAATCTTTCTTCTTTTGCTCTTTGAATGCAGCTCTTTGAACATCTGTTGCATTTGCAGTAAGATCTTCATATCCATTCTCCACCAATTCAAGAACATCTTGCGCACCAAACAGTGACTTCATTAGTGCACTCCCCCTTTCCCAATTCTTCCCATCAAGAACCAGTATATTTGTACCAAAACCTCCATTATTGGCCATGATTGCTTCGCACGAAACCTATGAATATTCACACTTCACTCGTGTTTCCCAGAAAATTCACCCCTCACAATGTCTCTCGTGTTTCCCAGAATGAAAAACCAAGGCTCTTGATGCCAATTATTAGCGCAGCTTTAGGTTTCTTGTTGTGCAAGCAAAGTAGAAATTAGGGTTTCTATGGAGAAGATGAAGATGGTTATGGTGGTTAGAGTTTGTTGGAGAGAGAGAAGAGTATATTGAAAATTGTATTCACTCTTACTATGATTGAGTTACAAGCAATTATATATACACAATGATTTAGAGAGTAAGTCTCTTGTAACTAACTAATCAAGCTTATCCAAAAGTAACAAACTAAATTCTTAAATGTTTGTTACTTTCATGATTATGGATTAAAACACACAAACTAATAGGACAACATGTTTGGAGAAGCTACAAAATGAAGCTTTAGCACAAGCGTGCGTTTTGTGTGGTTCCACCGTGTTAACATGCGGCCAATAAGTGCATTTTGGAATAGGTTTGTGGCCAATTTATTGCGTCATAACGATTGTCTAACGCAACAATACAAAAGCTAGAAATTGTATGAATATTAGAATGAACACACATGTCACATTTGCTTTGTTTCAAGAGTGAAAACAAACAGGTGCATGCTAGACCACTCACACTTGGAGTGGAGATTGTTTGGTTAAGCCTCCATTGGTCTTTGTGGCAAAACAAGCTCAAACGTGCGTTTGAGCTGATGTTACAATTATAACTTCTTAAAAATCAAGTTTGTTTTGTTGGGGATGCGAGAAAGAGAATCAAAATCCAAACACAACATTAGTGTAATTGGTTTTGAGATGTAGTTTAATCTGTACATGTTCGGTTTTGGATTTCGAAGTGAACTTCTCCCAAAGTAGCGCATGCAAGACCTATTGAATTGAATCCGCATAGTCAATATCTAATGCGTATGTCCTAAGAAGATTTTAGAAAGAGACATAAAATATTTCATTTCAATTCAATTGTGATCAATAAGTATATCTCATTCCCTGTGGTTAAGAGACCGAAAACTGTAACACGACACGACAATTATGGAAGTACGAGCTTTCCAACATAATTTACTACTAATATACAACACAATCCATAAGGACAAACACAATTCTTCCTTTTGTCGTACGATAAAGAGATGTCTCCATTACAATAAATATTATAGCTGCAATGCTACAGTGCACAGCGAAGCGTTGAAGCAGAAAAAGACTATTCTTAAACAGGAGCATATAGTATAGTATAGAGCATGTCTTTCGAGTTATTCAAAGAATTAGGCATGACCCATGCAAGTCAAAAATATCAATATAGTAGTATAAGAAATTAATTTAAACATGCATACGCGAGCTAGGGTTAATTTTCTTGTTTTTATGATAAGTTGCTTTCTTTCTTTTTTCTTTACTTTTTAGTTTTTACTAGTTGTACTATTTTTCTTTGCATCTTTGTGTTGAATTCTTCTGTGCCTCTTTTGTAGGCTCGTTGTTCAAGAAATTACGAAGTTGGGTGGGGTGATAAAGAGAAAGAGAAATGCACGAAAAAGGGATAGCTAGATATATAGTGCAAGCAGGTGAGTGAGACAGAATCATGGAAGGATTGGTCATTGGTGTGGTGAAAGGTGATATGGTAGATAGATATAACAATTCATTCATCGTGGTTGTTGTGAATTGTGGAATTAAGTTAGTCATGGTTTCCAGCACAACATCAACACCAACTTTCTTTTCTCAATACTCTTCAATTATTACTCTTATACGTACACCAAACTCTAGTACTTGCTTACTTCAATTCTTAAATACTCTCCACAGTCAAATTACACATTAAAAAAGTTTATCATATTTAATCAATACAATCTCAATAAAAACAAATTAAATCCATTGTATACAAATACAAAGATGTTTATTTTAGGTATAATAATTGGTACAAAAAGGTTTATTACTAAAAATACAAAAAGGTTAAGTTAATTGTGTTGGTTACATTTTAGATATACTATCATTAAATATGATAAAAGGTACAATTTGCTTATATTTCATTCTAAACAAATAAAGTAAATTTAATTGGTTATAATTCATTATGAAAGGACTACTACATAACTTAATGCATATACATTTGGATTATTCCGCTATTTAACTCCAAAATAAATAGAACCTCCGATTGTGGTATTAGAAATTTGGGTACTTATTAGGATTGATGCTAATAGATTAAATTATAAATTTTGTAAAGTTAATGGCATCATTAAATTTATTAATTAATATTGTTTTTAAAATACATTTTTTTATCAAACAGACTAATGGCTAGAAATTCACATTTTTAAGATAAATAGGTGAGGCGTTTAGGTTCGAACTCCAACACCTACACATATTATACATTGTCTCTGCTAATTTCATTTTTTCTTGTACTACCTCCGTCTCTAAATATAGATCATTTTATGAAAAACACTGGAATTAAGAAATTTGATTATTATATTAATTTTGTTGACAATTGCTATTATGTTACAAATTTACCCTTTAAGAGAGGGTTTGTTAATGTTTCCAAGAGTGTTAATTACATATTGATGAAAAATATGTAACATAAATAAGGGTATATTTGTAAAGAAATAGTCAGTGTATTTTGAAATTTGAAAAAGATCTTGTAAAAATAGACAAAGAAAAAACTCAAAAAGGTCTTATAATTATGGACGGAGAGATAGTATTATCTATTTATTTTAAAAATATACATAACATTTTAGTAAAGAAATAAATACTATAATTGAAAATTTCAAGAATAACTTGCTAATCCCTAAAAAAAAGAATAACGTACTAATTCTTTTTATTTTATTTTATAGACTTACGTCATATTTAAAGACAGAGATATTGTTTAGTAATTTATATTAGTAATGTTTTTTTTCACCCCAAAATCAATCATAATTTAAGCATTTTTTTTTCTCATGGCATATTGATGAGTTTTGATTTCTAAATTTTCACCCCGTAAACAGCATCTCTCACTTCATATAAATGGGTCAAAGTCAGACAAGCCAACTCTCTGAATGAAACTATGAAAGCCAGTGGATGATTTTTTTTAATGATCTAGTGGATGATTTATTGGATTTCAAATTTCAATCGCGGAACAGAAAAATAAAACAAAGTCCTTTATTTGGGACTCATGAAAGATTTCTACAGATCGTACTACACCAAACGATCGTATCCATCCTTTATTGGTCTTATTGCATATGACCTAATTTTGGCTTTTGTTTTTGTTTACATCCTGAACCTGAAGTTTATAAATTAACATTGCATTATTTCCTTAAAACGATTTTTATACAGAAACAAAGTAAACATAATACAACGAATGTAAATAGAAGTATGGCGATTGGCATAAGATAACAAATAAGTGATGAACACTATTAACTTATCGTCTGATGAAACTTATCCTACAAGTTAATAGTGTTCATCACTTGTTTGTTATCTTATGACAGTCGCCATACTTCTATTTAATCACAAGTGATGAATTGCACTAAACTCTGACGTGTGATTAAGTTTACTCGAAATATCGTCCACCAATATCTCGTCCACATTGCACTTACTTCGCCTATCACCATAGCCACCCACCACTCTGCTGCCTCACGACCACTATCATGTATTTCGCTTGTTGTTTCTCGACCGCGGCCTCTGTGTGCATCTGATATCATCAATGCCAACAACACACCACTGATACAAGTTGTCCCTTGCTAAGTTCAAAGTTTTTTGTGTGTGTAATATTTCAAAAATTTAGTAAAAAAAACTAATATTTCGAATATGTACTATAATATATTAATTTACTTAAATCATTTTTTATTAATGAAGTGTTTGTTTTGCTGTTTAATCCCGGCACAAACGTGCATTTGTTCCAGATTAAGCAATTTCTTATCATTTTAGAAATTTAAATAATTATTTTGAATAATTTACACATTTAAAATACGGATCAAACTAATGAAAATATTCAGTATGAAAATAGTTAATTAATTATTGTGTCACACACATACACACATATTTGCTGTTGATTTCCCACACACAGTACTAAGAAAATAAATGTAGTACTAGTACTTGTTTTTATGGGTTGTGGGTTGGAATTGTTGGCCTACAAGGATCTTGATCCAGCTAGGTGAAGAGTGAAGACCACTGATACTGTGGGGTCCAGAATCCAAAGTCAGGGCTTAATGATAATGTTTTCCCTGTAATGATAAAATAGCATAACGGACTAACGGTACGTAATCACCATTGAGATTCACCTTTATCAACTCCCATTCCCATAACACTCTGCTTTTTCACTCTCTTCTCCCGCATTTTTTTTTTAGTGAATTTTTATTTGGCGCAACTTTCCCACATTTTATCACTCTCCCACTCACAATAATTGCAACAAATAATAGGATGAATTTAATTTTTATGCTAAACAACTATTTGTACGACAATTTATGAGATAACAATAGATTTTTAAATAGTAGTATATATTGATATGAAAACCAAACCAAAACAATAGAAAGAGAAAGTAAAAACATAACGCAAATATAAAAAAGAAAATTGTCACAAAATTATCATAAATTGATTACACAAATATCATTTATCTATGCACAATTATTGTAAATTTTTTACACTGTTGACGGATCACATTCAATCATGTAACTTTAGAGGTAGTTAGATATAAGTCAAACATTTTTTTATTGATACAACAATTGTAAGAAAATATAGTGTAAAACTTCTTTGAACTGTAATGGTCAATGACAGATGAATTTGGGCCTCGTTGATTTGATTTTTGAAAATAAAAAACTATTTTTTTTATCAACAGAACACTTTTATTACTCGAGTACTCTTATTATTTTAGTAGTGTTTGTTTTTGATTTTTTTTAAAAAACACTATTTTGTAAAAAAAAAAACATTTTTTGGGTGCATTTGTTTTGGCTATTTATAGGGGAAAAAATCTATTTTTTTATATAAAATTATTTGTCATTTTTAAATGATGTTTAGGCCTCAAAAAGAAGTTTGTTTAGGATTAAAAAAAAATAATTCAAATAGCACACGGAAAATTACTGCTCCCTATGTCACATATTAAGTGACATAGTTGACCTTATCACACACCAATGCACAATTTTGATGTAAAATAATTTTACTAATTTATTAAATTTTTTTGATATTTTGAAAATGCTCATCGAGACGAATCTAACGACATCTTATATGATATTATGTATCCTTGTAAATTAGTAAAAAAACATGGTCAAAGTAAGTTAGATCAATATTGCACATTTTCAAATGGGTCTTCTATTTTAGAACAGAGGGAGTACTAGTTTGAAATGAAGATTTTACTCCATCCGTCTCACAATTATTGTTTCTTTAGCATTTTTTTCTTTTTCTTAAAATAATTATCATTTACAATACCAATGCAACATTTATTATTTTTTTCCACTATTATACCCTTATTTATTGAATTTTATCCAACTAAACTACTCCACTAACTACAATTAATAAAGGTGCTAAATGCTATTAATTTTATCATTAAAATCAACACAATTAATTATTTCATTAATAATCGTGCACAAACCTTAAACTCAAACGACTAATATTGTGAAACAGAGGGAGTAGTATTATCATTGATTCCTTGATTAAAAAAAAATACTACATTGATTCTTACCCGAAATTTATGTGTTTTTTGACTAATCAAGGCAACATACCGACAGAAATATTACTTGTCGAGGGATTTAGAAACATTCAGCTTAAAAAATCTAAAAGTAGGTCAAACAGAGTTTTCCCCCGTTTTGACTCATCCTTAGTCCTACCTAGGTAGGCAACCTGCCCTAACTTAGCATGATCCTTTTGACTCGCTCATGCCCTACATTAACCACTCCCATCCCAAATGGCCCGTGACTAACATAACGAGACATAGGACACCTCAATCAAAATCCAGAATGAGAATAATCCTAGACTTCCCGTTGATTTTACTAAAGTTTCCAAACTTCTGTGCAATTTTTACTCTTCCATAATAGCATAGTAGCATTCGCTACCATGACTCTTTGAGCGACATTATGGTGATTCTCTATGAATGAATTCACATTCCATGCCAAAGCGTTCTCCAGAACTTTAAGTAGTTAAAAAACCAATGCTGAAGAGAAGAGACCATGAAACATTTTAAAATGTTGCAAGACTGAAAAAGGACATCGAATAGTAGTGAATTTCCCATGATATAGAGGTGGTAAAGCAACAAAATTTCATTCCTCACTGACTACCACTCAACCAATAACCAATTGCTTCATCCCCAGCAAAGTGTTCGGCAAGTGTACAAAGTGAAGTTTTTGGTTCAATTATTTTACATCCCTTCAAAACAAGCTTGATGTTCCAATCAATGATTATCGACTACAATTGACAACCTATGTAAGCCACCGAAAAACTGCGGACGAGGGGGGATATATGTGTAAAGTAGACACAATATCAAATACTTGCATATCAAAGTAAATGATTCCACTATATATACATCAACTACTCCCGCGCTTAAGATGTTCTCGAATAAACCTTTCAGCATGAGCTGGGTACTTCTTTTTAAGGTATTCTCGAAGGCACTTCTGATATGAGAAATCAATCCAGCCACCATCAGTTCTTACAACAAAAAGACACCTTGAGTGTCGAAATTGGGGATGACGGTCAACCTACACGAAAAATAAGTCAAATAAGCATTGACAAGCAAATCCAAACAATAATAGTGTAATCAATGATCTTAAGGTTAGTTGATGTTTTAATGAAATGGATATTATAAGAAGAAAAAAAATGTAAAGCAAATTTTATTATTTTAAGAAAAAAAATTGGGCATGCATGACCAAGACCAAAAACTCCCACTGGATTAAAGGCCACAACTATCAATAATCAATTGACTAGAGGGGGAATGGTCTGCAGAACTGAAGATCAAACAAAAAAAATAATTAAACAATAGAGGAGATAAGGAAATCAAAATGTGAAATGTTGAAATTTGGGTGACACCAAGTTTCATCGGAACAAGGGATATCTTGCTCTCAAGTCTTTGACCAATTAGCATAAACATGATTTCATCAAATGAATTGTGTGATCGGGAAAGCCAACAAAGGCATAAGTTATCAGAAATATAAACTGAGAACTGAATATCTAAAAAAAAATAATCATAAGGATGCGGCACAAATACTTCCCTACACTTGACATGATAATGCCTTGTTTTTAGCTGATCAGAAATCAAACTTATTTATGTTGCACTCTTTCTCAATGATGATTTTGGTTACACAGAAATGACATAGCTTACACGTTAGGATAGACCAAGTGGAGCAACCATTAAGAATGATAGAGTTCTAAAAGTAATAACAATAGAAAAAGGAAAGTTATTCAACTTTGTAGTTTTATTGATAGTAAAAACGATAGGGAGACATAGGAGAGAATACTCTCCTACACCGGTTTACGACAGTCAACTAAGAAAATGTCAAAGATCCTTTCAGAGGGGAAGGAATTCCTTATTTATTGACTTCCTTTAAAAGGATCTGAGAGCGCTAACCTAACAGAAAAACAACTAAACAACAAACATACGAGATTGCCAAACAAATAAGTAATAACAACAAAATAAACTAAATACTAAAGCTACTAACAAACACTTAGGCTTACAATATTTTCCTGCGTGATTTATGGGTAGGACATTATGGAGTTGTTTAATACGTGTAGCCAATCCTACCTAGTGGGACAAGACTTTTTATTGTTGTTTTTGTACTTGTACATCAATTTGCATTTGAATAGGTTCAACAATAGAGACATGAATCAGTATCACCCCTCCCACCAACAAATTCAAGAATTATGGGATAAGGAATATTGAATTGATGGCTAATAGCGAAGAAGTTGGACCAAAGATATGCATGGAGCTGGGAAAGAAAGGTATAAGATGACTCAAAAAGAGGTTATTGATATCATGAGATCACAATAAGCATGAAAACACCAAGCCACTAAAAACTTTCTTATAACCACAGGACTAAAGCAGAAGCAATTATTGAGCCCTTATTTTCTTTACCTTAGTTCTAGATGCGATTACTGAACATATCCATCCAACTTGTCACACCGTATGATTTTTTGCATATGATGTGCTCATAGTTAGAGCTGTCAAATGGGCCGGCCCGGTCCAGCCCGCCTTGGCCCCATGAGCCAGCACATATAAATGGGCTGAAGGGGGTCAGCCCACTTTATTCATGGGCTGCCAAAATTGAGCCCAGCCCAATTAGTAGTGGGCTACACAGCCCGATTGGCCGGCCCGACCCTTATTTCAAAATGTATTATTTCTTTTTTTTTTTATAAAAAAGTGATGCGAAGAACAATAAAGCTACATATCACAAATTATTATCCATCAAATAATCACATGTCTTCATAAACTTAGTTAAGTGACATATAAAACATTTATTAAATCAATCCATAATAGATAAATACAACAAAAACATCCATGCAAAAGTCGAGAGTATAAATACCACAAAAACATCTTTTAAATCAATATTCAAAAAAGATAAATAACACAAAATACATCCATGCAAAAGAAGATAGTATTTATCACAACTCACAAAGTGCAATGTTGGAATTGGAAACAACAAGTTACGTCTTACATAACAAAATAATTACCAATCCAACAACTCAAAATAGAAGACAAAATAAATTATAAAATTGACAACTTTTGGAGCTAAGTCTCTTGAACACTTGGTACTACAGACAATAATATATCTTCTACTTCTGGTATATCTCTTACCAAAGTCAACCAAAATTATTTTATAATTTTTTTTAGTATTTTTAATGGGCCAGCCCTTGAAAAATACAGGCCCAGTGGGCTGGTTCAAAAGGATAGGGTCGCTTTTTTCATGCTTTTTACGGCCCGGCACGAACTAAAATAGTGGGTCGAGGGGCTGGCCCAGTGGGCTTGGCCCATTTTGACAACCCTAGTCATAGTTGGAAAATACAGAAAAAATAGAGATCTAGAGTAGTGGAGGAAGGCCTCAGGGGCAAGTGAATTTCATTTCAGTTGAATTAAAACAGGGTATATGAAGTATAAGTTAAGTAGGATGTGTGCATTGTTGTTTAAAAGTAGCAATTGATAAACTATCATATCACAAGTCTCACGGGTGAAGCATCTAGGGTTCATCGTATTAAGTTACAGAAAAAATAAAGCGAGATATCAACCATGGATTCAGGCAAGGTTAATTAAATACAGGTATGCTTCTATGTAACTTGTACTATAAAAGTACCACTCAAACCAACAGAAAGATTATACTTTTTTTTTAAGGAAAAAGAAAGATTATACTGTATGGCTATAATACTAGCAATATTGGGGATGGGTATTGGATGGTAAAACGCCAACAAAGAAAAAGTAAGTTCACTATTGTAGAAATGAAAGTATTGCAATAGATATGTTAGTGTAGAAGACAGGGTCAAACATTAAATCATTGGAGAGAAAGGACATCCAAGAAACAATGGCTAGTATGTTCCTCTAGTTCCCAAATATTGATTTGAAATTCATTTGATGATTCCCTTGTGTAGAAGATGCATACAAATGGGAATAGTACAATGGATTTCTCTTCTTGGGAAGACCTAAGTCGTAGGAAGAATTTGATTCCATAACTTCTCTGGCTATTTCAATCTCTCAAAAGCATATCATATCCCTGAAGGCTTGAACATTTGATATAAATTTTCTTTTGGGTGCTTTGGTGGAAGCTTATTTATAGGCAACTTTTAAAAAGTCCAATATATTTTATCCCCTGTATGCAGAGAGTCTGGATTGATGGGGTCAACATAGGGAAAAAAAAATCAAAGCAACACTAAGAAGCGAGAATGAAAGAGAAAGTTTTTGTCCGAGCTATATTTCAATCAAACTCTTCATTCTAACCTATATTCTTCTTTTCTCATATAGCTAGAAAAATTAACAAAAGCAAAACATCATGCAGAACCACCAATGGTCCTCTTTCCACTCTTTATTCTATAAGGAACCCCAACCAACTCAACCAATAATGAACAATACTGCCATTGCCCTTGTTTAAAAAAAGAGTAACAGAATATATAATCAACAAGCTCTTTTGACTCTTGTTTCACTTGTAATGACCGGGCGCATTATATGTGAGGAATTATTTAATTTGCTTCATTATGTGTTATCATATGTTGAAGTTCCTGGCTTGTTGTGTAGTTTTCAGAAACTTGTTATGAGCATTGCAACCGGGAAGCATTGGGTCAGAGCAGGGAGTCGTAACCAGAAAATCTATTAAGGGTGGCGAAAATTTAACATGTGTGGGTCTTTCTTTTGTTGTTTGGTAAAATTAAGCCATAAGCTAGCTTATAGCTGATAGCTGCAAGCTTATAGCTGAAAAGCTAACTGATGGAAATTAAAGTGTTTGGTAAAACTAGTTTTTGAAGTGACGGACAAATATAAAATGACATAAAAGTACATAAGTTTTTAATTTTTATAAATTATTATATGTATAAACATATTTAACTAATATATTTATTTTAATATTTAAATTTTTTATGAAATTGATACTTAATTTATTTTAAAGTATTTTATTAGCTAAATTGGCTTAACTTCATAATCATATCTTTGTATTATTATTTTTTTAATGGAAATTATATAGTATTTTTAAATTGTAAATATGTGAAAAGATCTAAAAAATAGAGAGCAACATAAGGCATTGAATTCAATCCACCCAGCAAAAGGAAATAAGTGGTAGGCGGTTACTACTATCCCTAACGTGGGAATTTTTTTATTTTGTTTATAAAAAAGAATAAAATAATAGTGAAGGTTAAAAACGGAAGAAAATATAAAAAGCTATAAGTTCAAAAGCTAGCTAAAATAGCATCTGAAGACAAGCTATAAGCTAATGAAAAAAGCTTGTTACCAAACACATGATTTTATCAAACAAGCTTATAAGCTAATCTAATAAGCTATAAGCTAGCTTGTTTGCATTACCAAACATTGCCATAGTCATAATATTTTGGACCTTGGGGTGGCGACTGCCCCTAAATTCGTACACCTAGTTCCGTACATGGGTCAGAGCTGATATGATGTGAAAATATGACAATGATTATGCGAGTCTTCAGCATTTTCAAACCAGCATAAAGTCGTGACAAATTATAAGTATACCTTGAAAATTAATTTACCCACCTTGTTTGCTAACAAAGCTTATCGCAGCTAATCCAGTGATTTTTTCAGCAACCTATTTTATCACCCCGCCAAAATTTATGTACCAATCCTCCCAACCAAAAAAATGAATATTAATATAACCCTACACTAAAAATAAGTAACTAGATGTAAAACCAATAGGCATAGCCAAAATACTAAAGTTTGTTTTGTTGTTGAAAAAAATTTACAAGGAGGGGAGGTTGTCCTCCTGCTCTATGTTCAGAGTATGCCACAAGACAAAGTGAAGGCTGACAGTTCTTAAAAGTTACACCTGACCTTCGATAGAAGACCACTGATAGGGATGAACTGAAAACCTTTAATTGGAGGATGTTTGATTTTGCAAGTTAAGCCAGACCTTTTCGGAATTTGGCAGCTTTAGGCAAACAAGGTTAAGGTAATTCAAATTCAATATGAGTAGAATTAGTACCGTTTAAGATGTAGTATTCTTGAACTAAAAACTATTCGTAATAAATGTAAGCCATTTATCTTATTAATACAACTAAAGCTGGCAACACAATCGCAAGAGTAGCACTTCCTATGCATCATTATCATGATAATGGTGATTTGAATATAGCTCAAGATATAACATAAACAGCTCACCATTAATAACAATAATAATTAAACACTAATTCAGGAGGAAGTAGATTAGGAGCCTGTTTGGATTGGCTTATTTGAGCTTATCTACTAACATAGGTTTTGTGAGACTGTTTCGGAGAACTTATGAAAATTTTCATAAGCTTTTTTCAACTTATTTTCATAACTTCTCCGATATAGCTTATAAAAAAATCTATAGCATATAACAAAACAATTTAATGTTATTTTATATTTTGCCATACAAATAGCTTATGTGAGCCTATACAAAAGTGCTTATCATGATAAGCGCTTGTGCTATAAGGTGATTAAGCTGTTTATCCAAACATGGCCTAAGTATCTATTTCAATTGACTTATCTGAGTATGAAGCACGTATACTCCTCGGATTAGGCGTGTCCCAATGTTGGATATGTATTGTGTCTGACACGACACATGTGATTACATTGAATTATGTCGTGTTCGTGTCTGAGCTTCATAGTTTGAGTCTATCTACTAGTATAACCACATGTAAGACTATGGCCCCGTTTGGATTGGCTTATTTTGAGCTTATGTGGGCTTATCTACTCCATAAGCCTTTTTAAAGGTGTTTGGGTAAATAAATAAAAATAGCTTATCATAGTTTCATAAGCTGCTTATGCCATATTTTAATAAGCCTAAATTTTCAGCTTACCCTCTGGCTTAACAAGGAGCTTATGAATTTATGTAACCTCCTTCGATTCTCTCTGGATCCACTTTTTCAAAACATATATTTTAATTATAATGTTAGTTATCTTTGGCGGAGCATGAGTAACAAAATTGTTATATACTTATCTTACTAAATTAACACACGTAACAAAGTTTTTTTTTTAAGGAAGATTTTTATTATTTTTTTGTTACGTAACAAAATGAAACTGAATATTAATATTTTTCTTATATGAATATTTTTTTTGTTACGTAACTATATACTTATCTAATGTTAATTTTGTCTTATATGAATATTGATAATTTTTTTAAGGACGAATATTGATTATACTATATATATAATTATAATTAATATATTATAATATTGTTTTTTACATCTTGATTAATTTTATCAAAAAAAATCTTGATAATTGTGGTTCGATTCTTTGATTTTTTTGTTAAATTAAAAATATTTAAAATTTCGATTATTGCTTATGTAATGTCACATCCAAACACTTCAATTTATGTAAGTACTTTTTAGTGTACATATCTAAACATAAATAGTTTATCAAGTATAAGAGCTTATGATGTAAGCTCTAATGTTATAAGCCCTAATGTTATAAACATCTATATAAGCTGTTTATCCAAACGGGGCTAAGTCAATTGGTGGAGCTTGTGACGAGATCAAAATTTTTGGAATCAATTCTAAACCGTTGAACTTGTCTAATTGTTTAATTCAACTGTGGATTTTTCTTTTCTTTCTTAAACTGTGGAAATTATTGAGAATATATCCGATTAGGTGCATCACTGGTATTGTCGACATCGTTCATTATTAATTATATTCTATCTTGCATCACATATTATCCACTTTTCATGATAAAAATAAGGCTAAATTAATCTTTTAATCTCTTAGCTAAGTAATTAACTAAGGAATGAGATTCTCTCTCATTAGTTTCACTTTACGTATAAGAATGTCAAGTTAAAATCTTGACGATTGATTTTTATAGAACTCATGTAAGCCACCCTTCATGGAGAGGATCCGAGTCCCTTTACTAATTCGTTGGTTTTATTTTGGTCTCATACTTCAATTTGCTCCATTCAGTAGATTTTTAACCTCAAATGGCAAATGACAAATGTCTAAAATGGAGCAACGGTATAAGAGTCCACCAAAAATATGAAGAAATTTTTTAATTTTAATTATTTGATCTTTTTGTTAAAAAATGAAACCATTAAATTTTACAAGTCTACTAGATCCACTAGTGCACCATCACCACCATTTTTTTTCCTTTTCTTCTTCTTCATTTTAAAAACCATCTTTTTGGTCCTACTTCCAGTTTTGGTCCCTACTATATTTTGAGAGCAATTTTAATGATGTGACAACACATAGATGGACAAAATTAATATTCATATCATTATTAATTTTTTATTTTACTTTCAATAAAAATGAAAAATATAATTTGTTTATTTTGACTTGCCGACTCCTATCCAACTGTTAACGGAGTTTAATAAAAATAGTAACATGCAAAAGTTTTATGACTTTGACTAATTTGTTTCGAAAAGAGTTTAAAAGACTAATTTATTACAAATAAATAAAGTAAATGATATATGATGTATGTATTTAGCCTAGTTAGAATTAGAATGACAAGATTGTACAAAAAAAAAAATATAGAATGATAAGATACTAATTAACTCATTTCATTTGAATGACATTCGTAGAATATAGTATGGTTGCACCAAGTATTTAAGAATTAAGATAGTTACTTTGAAGAATCTTTGAAAATGGAGTAGAGTCTCAAAAGAGTTAGATGATGAAGGTGAAGAAATCTTCAAGTGAACATCTTGAATAGTATACTAATTGGTAGAGAACAAATTAAATCTTGAAGCCTGGCTCCAAATCAAGCTTCAGTAGGATTAATTCAAAGTATAAAGAAAAGGTACCAAAAATACCAAGAAGTAATATTTTTTTTCTCTCTAAACAATTCCTTTGTATATGCTTGGTTGAGTTTTGGATTTTTATACTTACTAAATTGACCACACGTTCTGATTCTGCAGAGTCTTTTCAAACACATTTGTTTCAAGTGCTTATGCTTAAGACATTGATGTTACACTTATGAGTTGGTTTGTTCTCTAGAATATGGATTTGAGACAAAAACATCTATCTCCATTAACGACAATAAGGTTCTTTTTTCTCAATGGTGACAATTTACTGAGTCATCTGATACTGGAAAATATTCCACATTGATTTTATTAATTTAACCTTTCAAAAAATATCAGATTTTTGGACTATAAATAAAGATCAAGAGGAATACCATTACTTCCTACCAACTAAGATAGATAAATTATCATATAACCATTCTTTTTTTTTTTCCTTCATAGTTCATACATTACAGTATTACCATTCTTTTTCTATGTTCACATCCAATTCCAAAATTCACTCTCTTTCTTTCCATGCTCCAAATTGCACACACTTCTTCAGTGTTCCCTGCATTAACACCTTTTCTATTCTCTACTTTCAAATACAAAGTTTCTCTTGCTCCTCTAGATAACCTTCAAGTAAGAATCACAATTTGTGTTTCGGTACACCAAACCAAAACATACAATACCTTTGTAGAGCAATAGACTTGAGCTCGGAACACAACAAAAAAAAAAGACTCGTATATATCATACACACATTGACTTTGAGGAATGGAGTCGTTCGGTTTTAATCTACAAACTGAGAAAGGCAATGCTACCCTAAAACATCTGAAGCTTCAAAGGGTAACAATCTTGTTACGACTAGTTGAAGTTTGTGTCGTTTTGGTGTTGATTTCAAGGCTTTCTATGAAGCTACCAGTTGCAGTAAGAAACTCAAGCGAGTATTTAAAGGAATTTTCAGTCTTTAATAGCCATTATTTTGTTTTCCTTATCGGAAACATTATAATCATCACGTTGTTCGCTCAAGGTTCTGGAAGAAACGTTCCAAATGAACAAGAGTATGATGATATTTATGAAAACTTGGTAAGAAAAAGTATAAAGCACGAAGAAAAAGAGAAAATAAGAAAAGATGATAGTAAAGTTGAAAAAGGTGATAGCTTAGAGGAACGGAAAATGAGAAGAGGGGTGAAGAAGAGTTATAGAAGGTGTGAGAGTGAAAATTTAAAGAAACAACATCGTTTGTTGCAAAGGTGTGAGAGTAAGAACAATGGAAGGAAAAACATCGAACCTGCTCATGTTGTTGAGGAGGAAATGATTGTGAGGATTTTGTATCCCGAGGATAAGATGAGCAACGAGGAGTTTCGTCGTACTATAGAGGCTTTTATTGCCAAGAACAGAGGATATGAAGGGTAGGAGAAGATTAACTACTCATTTTTGGTTTATAAAATTATATCAACGTAATTATATGTGTCTTATTCAAGTTTATTAGTGATTCATGATTTCAAGTTTTAAATAATCTTATGATTGAATAGAAACCTGACCTAGATCAAGCACCTGAGAAACAATCAAGTAATTAAATATGGCGGTTGTTCCATAAAGATGATGTGTACTTGCAAACACTCTTAACGCACAAGGCAGTCAATGAGTGTGAGGCTTAAGGGTCTACAAACTGTATAGATGGACCTGAGACATAAGTTGGCATATACAGGAGGAGGGTTAAGGGAAACTCCTAGATTGACAATTGTCTTGGATGACAATTGTAGACAGATCATGATGCGATCTTCGTCACATTGTCTTGATTTGCTCTCAGGACATGGTTGGGTGTGCCTCTCTAGGACGCGTCTATAGCATTGTTTATAATGTGCCAGTGACCTTAGAGTGATCTGTTCCTATATTAGAATTGGCTTGGCCCAATTCGGAAAAGTTGTCCCACAATCCTTTAGTTGAAGGGCTCGTACGATGGCTTGATGTCGGTCCACATATCTTTGTTCATAATCAAATGAAATCCACTCTTAGTGTCGTAGTGGCGTGGAAAATACGCCTAAACTATAATTGGAATTAATGTTGGTGAAACCACAACTGAAGATGTTCTCTTAGGATCGCACAATAATTACCGTTTGTGTCGCATCATCTCCCAACTCAATCTAAGGGATAATGCAACGTAGAGGAACACTTGTGTACACTTAAAAATAATTAAGTTGCTAGTTAAGAACGACAAACAACTGAATTTAATGTCAGTCGAATCCTCCCAAGCCGAATGAAGATTAGTCGAATAAAAACAGTCGAATGTGAGACAACCTAGTTTTTCTTGAGTTCACAAAGTTTCACGAAGATCGATGGAACATTTTACTCATGTTCCATGTTTCAAGTGCCATCAACAGAAACAACAAATTACACAATTTACACATAAGCACATTCCAAGGAAGGGATGCTTGCTTGGATAGAGGAAACAAAAAATGGTAGGAAGGTGGAGAACCAAGCCAGACGTGGGGAACCATGTACTCCCAACAACAACAATAAGAATTACACATTACCCGCTAAAATAGTCTAGCAAAACTAAATTCGGTAGGCCACGATAGTTTGGCCAGTATCGCTTATAAATACCACACTTGTACATTTTATTTGATATGCTCAATCAATAAAACAAGTTGTTTTTCACAATTTATCATTTTTTTAAAGGCCAAAGATAAATATATCAAAAACAAAAAATCAAAGCACAAGAAGTGATAAGATTAAAGAGATACAAATGTATCAATTATACAAATTCTGACCAAAACATTGTTAGTTTCATCTGAGTCATTCATTATGAGATATTCATCTGAGTCTTATTTTTTTCTAGACAATCATTGTCTTATTTTTTTTCTCTAATCATTGTCTTATTCATCTGCCTTTTGGCAACTTGCTAATCATTGCCTTATTTTTTTCTTTCCAGCCAATAAATTTAGAATCAGCGAGAGATGGTAGACATTCATCTGAGTCTAGTTACTGTCTTTAGGATCATGGAGCAACATCACTAAGGGATACTTAAATATTTTTATGGAGTTATTAATTTGATACAACTGTTTTGAATATTCATCAACTACTGTTTTGGTTTTGAATGTTTAAACTACGTACATTATCTCTTGTTTTGATTAAGTTGATACATGGATCAATATTGTTACTCTTGAATGAATTATATGAATGAGATTTAGTTATTTATAGTTATATATTTTTGCATTTTAAGTATTTATTATTATATTTATTTTAATTGTCAACAAAAACAGGCCCTCTCAATTTAAAAAAAAAAATTAATATTTACGACCGTTAAAACCGTCGCAACATATAGAAATTTAAATTAAACATTTGCGACAGTTATAAAGGGTCGCATATATACTATAGGGGCGGTTAGCAACTGTCGCAATACCCTCTGCGACAGTTCAAACAATAAATAAATCATTTTAATTCATGTTGTTTTCTTTTAACTAGTACTTAGACTTGTGCGACACACAAGAAGCTAATTATTAAATGACTAATGTTTGCAAAATTGTGGTATCTGGGCGATGCTATTTATCGCGACAGAGTATCCCACGAGAATTTCACGAATGTGCTTTTTCTTTCTAAAATAATATTAAACAATACGTTCTTAATACAGCTAAAGGTGTTTATTCCAACAATTCAAAAGAAATCACCGTCACCGCTCATGTATGTGAAAAATATATATCATCCATTTATCTTGAGACTATTGTTAATCCACTTTCATGAGTATATCACATAGATGAAGTGGAGAGAGAATAAGTGATTCACATAGTGTCATGCAAAGAAATATGAAGTGGGTGGAAGACGTGGGATAACAAAAGACCAAGATTGGAAGAAACACATAGGGCAAAAATGATAAAAAAAAAAAAAAGGAGTTGGTGTGCCACAAGCATTATCCTTTATAAAAATAAAAACACTTATTCATTGTATCTTTGAATCACACCAGACACGCACGCACGCGCACATGCACACGCACATACACAATTTTTGTGGATATTTCATGAAAACAATTATAATATTTATTATGCTTATGGGTTATTGCTTCTGAAAGACATAGAATCAACACCTTAGACACATGCACACGCGCGCAAGATTATTGTGGATATCTCATGGAAAAAAAAATATTTACTATGTTAAGTGACTTAAGAACTTTTAAATATAAGATATGAGATCATTTAAAATAACAACAAAAAATTAGTAAGGAAATTGACAACAATTGTTTTTGCTCTAAAAAGTTGTCTAAAAGACTCAAGAACTTTTATATGTAAGATAATATATGAGATCATTTTAAAAAAAAAAAGCAAAATATTAGAAAGGAAATTCGCAACAACTTTTTTTGCCTCCAAAATCTTTTGTCCCACACACATAATTCACCACGAACATATTCAAGCCTCTGGTTGTCATCTCGCTCTAAATGTACACCGTAATGCACGCAGGATTTGTATGATATTTTCTTCCATCCTATAAATTTTGGGAACATTACTCATAAACACAATGAAAACATTTAACTATAATCCATCGTTGAGTCACTTTGTTTTACAAGATTACTGAGGGGAAAGTGATCAATATACTAATTCTTTTTCATGTTTTTGGTGGCTAACATTACTGCCCATCAAATAGTGAAAGAGAAGTTGGACATAGAGAGAGCTAGAACTTATTAATAAGGCTCCTGTCAAGAGTATTCATGTATTACATACTCTCTTATATCTCCTTGTATGATTCTTTTTGTTGAACTTAATCTTTGTACATAGCTTAATACTCTTCTTTTATTTGATTATGGTTTCTATAGACAAATTTGGATACATTATTTATTACATTGATATTAATAAGCAACCGGTCTTTGATCATCCTTTAATTATGAATCATAAGTTTTAGGTATGCAATTAATTAAATTTAACGAAAAAAATATGAATACTTTTTTTTATTCTAATGTTTATTTATTTTTGCTTTATTAACTATAGAGAAAAACCGGCTTTCAAAATAAAATCAGAAAAACTAGTTTGAAGAATTCATCAATTAGACCTATATTTGGTCTTAAGAAGGAACAATGTCCAACATGAACTATTTCGATTAGGTGGACAACCAAAGATGACCTCATCCAAGGCAAATCAATTTTTAATCAGGCTCTATCTGAAAATGCTCTTGTTTATCACGTAAGGTTTCTTATATACCTATCAAATTTAAATGCTAGTTTTTAATTTTTGAACTAGAGTTATACAAATATATTATATATATAGGGTCCGGTCGTTTCAGATTTTTTCAAAAAAAATCTATTTTTTCCTTTTAAAAAAATCACTTTTTCCATTTTTAAATGTTTGTTTCGGTGTTTTAAAACCCAGACCGATCCGGCCAGTCGGACCGGTCAGACCGGGAACCGGAGGGTGCAGCGGTTCGAACAGACTACTGGATCGAATATGCAATTAGCCCCCTAAAACCAAGTGTGACCTAGTCGGGTCAGTGGGTGGACCGCATAACCAGTTTAGCCCACCCGACCCAACCCGCTTTTTTATTTTTAAAAAATAAATAAATTGAAAAGACAAGGCATATATAAAGACAAAAACCCTAGTAACACATAGTCCCAACCCAAATGCTATTTCAATAATATTTAGAACTTACTTGGGTTTGTAAGTCTATTATTTTTTGTTGACTATGTTAAGAACTTACTTGGGTTTGTAAGTCTGTTATATTTTGATTTCCAACAATGTTTAGAACATACTATGTTTTAAGTTTTAAAGATGGAATCTAAATTAGAACTTATTTGTAAAGTTTTTTATGTCGTACTATTGTTTAATGTATGAGTTCATTTGAATTTGGATTGAAATTAGCTTGAAATTGAATTGTACTATTGTTAAGAAATTAACTTGCAAACTTGCAGCTGTGAATATAAATTTTTTATACGAACGTTAAATAGAAAGGAAAAAATGACCCAGTGCCTTGACCGGGTCGATCACCGGTCCGGGTTTTAAAACATTGGTTTGTTTAGGATTTCTAGAAAAATCATTTTATCAAAAAAATCTATTTTGACCATAAAATGAAAAGCTATTAGGACTATCTTTTCTCAAAATTTATTTTTTTCAACAACAAGGAGACAACACATGTACATGTAAAACTCATTTTTTTTATAAAAATGAATTTTTATAGATAGTAGGCAAACACAGATAACTTTAGATTTTTTTTAAAATCTCTAAAAAAAATCTCTAGATTTTTTTGACACAAAATCTATTTTTTTTTTAAAGATGAAACAAACGTAGTGCAGAAGTAACTCTCATAAAAGAGCCTACATATATATCTTATTATGGAATTGGAGGAACAACAAATATTTATAAGATAAAAGTTGAGAAGTATCAACTGAGCACAACTATGATGTGGGTTCGAAATGGAATTTCATATAGCACTAATTTAATCGCCTTTGGATGGCACTTGAGTTTCATTTTGTTGATTTATACTTTGTTTAATAAAAAAAAGATATAGTTTCACACCGAAAATTTATTTGTGTTTGATTTACTAATTTGATATTAGGTGGCTCCACAATTATACAACGATGATGAAACTCATTTGTTTGCGGTATCGATAGTAGGGATTTTTTACACCCATTTTATTTCTTCTTCCAATTTTGAGTTTATAAATTCATATACATACATTTTTCAGTATCGTGTATAGTTTATGAGAATGTTTTCATGTTTTCTTTCAATATTTCTTTTTATTTAAGGTAAATTATAAAAATACTAGTTTCATATCTTCAATATATATAATATTATGTTGAATGTTGATAAAAGACAACCATACAATTAATTTAAAGAAGACCGGATGTTACAGCTTACAATGTCTAGGTTTTGTTCAAGCTAGCAAAGAAAATTATCTTGTTGGACGATTTGACAAAACATCTATCTATGGTGGAGACATGATCGAAATCAGATTGTCTATTATTCAAGTCATTTCTATACCATAAAATTTCTACAATAATAAAGAATATATGAACTTATTTAGCTCTGAAATATTCACTAATATAGTTTGTTGATGTATCCAGGATCCTCAAACAAAAGATTGGGTGCTAACTAATGAAAACAAGATTATTGGATGTTTTCCATCTTTTTTATTCAGCAACTTGACGTCCACGGATCAAGTAGGATGGGGTGGTAGAACATCAACATCTACGGGTTCCCCTAGTCCACCTATGGGTTTTGGACATTTTCCCGACGATGTATTCGGTCATGAAAGTTATTTTAATTTTGTTACATATCAGAATGCATGATCTAGAAAAGAGTTGACAAAAACAATCTCCGACAAACCTAATTGTTTTTCTGCTAAGTACGATGGAGATGAGGGAAAGGGGGTTGGATGTTCTCTTCAATTTGGAGGACCAGGAGGATAATGTGGTGATTAATTCTTATTATTTATGTACTTCTGCTGAAAAGAAATAAAATTATGGTTGCACAATGTTTAGAACAATTGATTTCATAATATAGTTTATTTTTAGCTTAAAAAAACTTCAAAAAAATTGGTCTCTAAAATATATCTTCTACTTTTTGTTAGTAAAGATCCATAAACACTTATTTAAATAACAACTCTGCAACGGTCTAAAATTTTGAAGGTTGTTTAAAAATAATTAAGTCGCCATTAAAGTTTATTTAAATTGAGAAAAATAGTGGAAAACCTTTAAAAAACAAAGTTATCTATAACTATTTTAAGGGAATTCACTTTAGTGACATTGTGGCACCATGTCTGTGCCAATAACATGTAGGAACTCTACAACATCCTTAGAAATTACCTTGATTTGCTATCCAAATTTACGACGGGGCACAGAGCTGAACAGCGACCTTGTATCTATATGTTGTAGGCATGGCCGACGCAAATGCAAGTGATTTAAAATATCCCAACAAGCCTTCACCTATCTCGAACCAACTTAAAGAGAAATAAATAAATAACAAATCTACAAATTTAGGTTAAAATACCGTAATTTTCTTTTTCTTTTTGTCTTCCATAGAACTTTTTACTGTGATAAGAATGAATTTGGTAAACATCATGTCAACTGAACACAAATCCAGACTTCACTTTTTTGTTGATCAACCATAGTAGAGCAAGAGTTATTCCCTTAAATTGAGACAAGCTAAGTTGTGCATGAAGCAGACACTTCAAGTTGAAACAACTGCAGTGAGTGCTCTTTGTCGTGTGCTAGGTCTGATGTAATAAAGAATCTCGAACCATATCTAGATGAAATTCAAACTCCAAAAATATCTTTTAAACTATATAAGAAGAATAGGGGGAATAACTAATAATCTATCGAAAGATTAAGCAATGTCCCATCGATTTAAATTATATGATTTTTTTTTC
>Ga0228710_1001283_pt1 | contig 37139 bp, 24 predicted proteins | sample MedpolnodulmetaG_FD_177995 | JGI IMG/M metagenome (GOLD analysis project Ga0228710, IMG submission 177995) | Root nodule microbial communities from Medicago polymorpha collected in Santa Monica, California, United States - pink nodules | ecosystem: Host-associated > Plants > Roots > Nodule...
AAAAAAAGATTATAATTATAAATGATGATGATGATAGAAATAGAGTTATGGAAGGAAACATGGATAATGGTTTTTTTTTCTTTCATTTTTTTTTTGATTAATAAAATGATATGGAGGAAAAGTTTGGAATTCCTTCAATTAATTGATAAAGGAATGTGGGTGGGTAGTTATTTTTAGCTTTTTTTTTCTCAATGGAATTGAAACGTGGGTTTTACTTCTATACTAATTTCTATTTTATATTATTATTTTATTTAACTAATAGGAAATGAGTTTTTAGAGGGAAAAGATGAATTTTAGAGGGAAAGTGGGGTTATTTTCATTTTTTTTTTGGTACAATTCATTTTTATTTTTTAATTAAATTAATAGAACTAATAAATGGTTTTGGAGAGAGTTGGGTTATTTACATTTAGAGAGTGGGGTTATTTTCATTTTTATTTTTTAATTAAATTATGGAATTCAAATGAAGATTTTCTTGTATTTGTATATGGAGGAAAAGTTTGGAATTCCTTCAATTAATTGATAGAGGAATGTGGGTGGGTAGTTATTTTTAACTTTTTTTTTTCAATGGAATTGAAACGTGGGTATTAATTACTTCTATACTAATTTCTATTTTTTATTATTATTATTTTATTTAACTAATAGGAAATGAGTTTTTAGAGGGAAAAGATAAATTTTGGAGGGAAAGTGGTGTTATTTTCATTTTCATTTTTTAATTAAATTAATAGAACTAATAAAAGGTTTTGGAGAGAGTGGGGTTATTTTCATTTAGAGAGTGGAGTTATTTTCATTTTCATTTTTTAATTAAATTATGGAATTCATCATTTTCATTTTTTAATTAAATTATGGAATTCAAATGAAGATTTTCTAGTATTTTGTATTTTTTTTATTAATTAACTAAATTAAAATTGTTTTGGAGGGAAATTGAGGGAGACCTTGTAGGATTATAATTATAAACTAGACACTAACCCGTGCATCGCGATGCACGGGTATCGCACGGGTTTTGAAGAATATAAATATCATATTGATTATACATTCAATACTATGTTATGAAACGACTGCAAAAAGGATAAAAAAATGCAAAATATATATCAATTTAAGTTATTAACTTTGTTTTCTTACCAAATAATATTACCAGTTGTGTTCCTGAATTTCTTCTTTGTTAATAATGAAAAGAAATTGCAATCAGAAAAAGAACTGCTAGGGCATTTGTGACTTTAAAAAAAATGTTTTAGTACGGTATATCAATTTTGGAAGCAACAATATATCAATCAAAATGGAAGTGGCTTAGTGATGAAAATTGTAAAGTGTAGTCATATGGTACCTGGTTTGATTCCTTGCAAAACCTTTTTTTTATAAAATTTATTCAGACCCGCCAAAAAGGGCGGGATTAGGGTTAGGTCAGACTGTCTAACATTTATATATATAAAGATGACGCCCTCTGCAGTTCGGATTTCATAATCCGGAAGAGTTCGGATTTTATAATCCAAATTATGCTTATGTATAATCAGCAATCATAGTCTCTCCCATTTCAACAATTTTGAATTTTGCTTTTTTTTAAAAAAAAGGTTTTATCCATGTCAAATAAAATCATAAAAACACAGGGATGAGAATTAGGAAGATTAATATTGTCTGTAAAATGATCATCCATGTTATAAACATGTTCAGAATTGGTGCTGATGCAGTTTGAATTACGTAATCCGAACTGCATTAGCACTATGAAAAAAGGGTCTAAACGATGAAATTTTGGATTTTGAGGGGCGGAGTCCCGTAAGAAGTCTCATCTAAGGGAATCTTGATCATAAAAACACAAGGATGAGTTAGGAAGATTAATATTGTCCTTAAAATGGCTATCCATGTTACAAACATGTTCAGAATTGGTGATTGTGCAGTTTGAATTACGTAATCCGAACAACATAACACCATAAAAAAAAAGGTGTTTAGGGGGTGTTCGGATTCTATAATCCGAAAAAATCAAATAGCGTGCCCTATTTTTTGAGATTTTCGGATTTTTTCGGATTATAAAATCCGAATTGGTGAATAACTCATTTTTTTACCTTATAACAAAGAAAAACACCAATTTGAATTTTAAAATCCGAAAATTTCAAGGACATTTTTGAATATATATACACACACATTGGTTTGTCATTTAAATTTTAAATATTAGCTATGTATTTACAAAATAAAAAAATAAAAAAAATGATAATTATAATAATTTGCTTAGTTTTGTAAAATTAACTTTTATTTAAAGAAACCTAGTTCATCGAATAAATAAAGATCTATAGGACCGTTACAAGATAAGAATTACTTTACTCAACAAAATCTTTTTTTAGTTGTACTTTTGTCTGAGTTTTAGAAGAATTTTCTCCTTCATCTATATTACCCGGAAAAATGTATTTTCCGCATTTATCTGTAATTTTGTATTTCATTTTATGCCTTTTCTACGAGCAAAGTAAAAGCATGTAACAACTAATACAAATGTTCTACTTTGTAATTTGTAATTTAATGTCTGCAGTGCAGGCTCATCCTTTCTTTCAATAACAGCTTTAGGGTAAGCTGTTCCGGTTGCTCATAATTTAACAAGGGTATCTCTAGGACTCATCTTATGGTCTAACAGTGGGAAAATCGATAGTTTAACCAACTCTTTGTATTAAAAGTTTATCCGACAATGGTGGTGTTGTTGTAAGACAATGTGTCTTGTTGATGGAGCAACAACAACGCAAGTATATGCAAATGAAAAGCTTTTGCTTGAGAGAAAATATACCTAGACGGATAAATGGACTTATACCTGAGAGAAAAATTGTTGGTATATCAAGTGTGAATAAAAGTCCTACATTGCATGAAAAAAATAGATGTTAATATATAAATGAGATGACTCATATGCATATTATCTTAATCTTTTAGATAAAAATATTGTAACTAAACTCACTTAACTGCTCAAAGTTCAATGTGATGATCTCTCATACTCCCTTCATAACCCATCTCACCCCATATTGTCTAAAATGTTAGCACAATTGTTGACATAAAAAAGTTTCAATATTTGCTTAACCAAACTTCTTCCTCTAATACTAGCATTGAATTCTCCTTTCAAACCCTGAATGACCACCATGATTAGCCAATTTAAGACCCTCAAGATAGAACTCCCTGCATCTCTTCTATATAAGATAAGGCAGCCATTTAAAACATGGGTTACTTCAAAAACCACCACAACTAGCCCTCCTAGAGTCCTTTCATTGAACCACTCATCTGTCGAGGTCGAAAATCCATGCAAAATGGTTTAAAATCTCTTCAATCTAGCCCCTTTTTTGTGGTGAGACCAACTCACATCAACTCATATACCTTCACATGCATATAAGAGAAAGATCATTGCAAGTGTTCTCCCAAATATTATTGCTCTTTCATTTCAAGCAAAATTGTACTTTGGCAAGCACCATCTCTTCATCCATATGACGAAGAGAAGTTAGAGATGTGCTGAATTTCTCCCCACTTGTTGCTCCTACTCAAATTTTAATTTAAAAATATACATCATTCATATTAAAATTATATATAGGTGTGTCTAAAAAAATAGCACAATAAAAAACTGGAATACTAGTGTCCGTTTTTCCATGAGTAAATATAAGAACAATGGTAATTAATGGCCGAATAAAGCTCCAAATGATGTATTACAAAACAAAAGCATTTCAAATAATGAATTGATTGTGAAATATGCCATATATATGAATCATAGAAGGTGTACAACATAGCCTATCTCCCGAGCGAGAAGTCACTTGATTGAGAATTTCTCTCTTCAACCTTGAGAAACTCGGTTTGAGTCCCGACACCCAGAGAAGAAGGTGTACAACATACGGTTTATAATAATTTATTGAAAAGTTATTGGTTAAATTTGAATAATTCTATAATTTATTTATAAAGTTTATTGATAATCTAATGACTTGTCAATTCATTATTCAATCTGACACATTAGTAAAAATAAGGCCAAATTTAGTGGTGGAGAAAATTTCTGAAATTTTAAAAATTAGGGATAATTTACAATGTTATCCCAACCTTTTCTAAAAAAATACCCAGAAATAAGATTTCATCATTATATCAGAAATAAGATTTCATCATTATATTTCTTGGAAAGTTGTTCCTAGAAATGAATTTAGATGATTTCAAACAAACACCCCAAATAATACTGCATACTAACAATCAATGTCAACAAACAATTAAAAGATTGGCATTATTCAACCTGTAATATAAAATGTGATAATTGTCTGAAAAAGAAGTACAAGATTGTTACAAGGAAGCAATGAAAGATGCATTATATCACTTCATTTTAGCTTCTGTAAACAGCACATGACGATTAACTCTGGGATCAAACTTTCGAAACTCAAGTTTCTCTGTAAACTGTCTTGGTTTCCTCTTAACATAGAAGAATCCAGTTCCGGCAGCAGACACAAGTTTCACGAACATCTGAGCCTTCTTCTTAGCGTTACCCATTTCTTACTCTAGAAGGAAAAAAAGACAAATGAATTATATAAAATCAATGTGCATTTTGAGGTCCATAATATATTACAAATTCTGTTTCCATCATAACTGCGTAAATAAGCTTTGAAAATCACAAATCACAGCTTTCATAGAGTTATTAAAAAGGTTGATAAACCTGAGATTACTTTGTTCTGTCACCTAAAAACAACTTAAAAGCTAAAAAAAGAGTTTAACAATAAATAGAAATCATAATCTGTCACACTATTATATTCCAAAAGAAACAAATTTCTACCACAATGGAGCTCCTAATCTAAATTGATACATCTTCCCTAGTTTTCTTTTCAAATTTCAAACTAATCCAATAAAAAAAAAGATTTTCTTTCATCAAAGTCGTGAACCTTAAATTCAAGCAATCAAAGAGTAAGGATCACGGTACAAAATCCACAAATAAAAAGATTAAATTTAGATTTAGAAGACTAATAAATCAAAATCTTATCTCAAAAACAATAGAAAAAACAGCAAAAATTGAAAAAGGAAGTAAGTTTGGATATCACAACAACACAATCAAAGGAAATTCACCTCAGCTATACTATCTTCAACTCATCATACAATTCCTATAAATAAATGCTAAAACCAAAAAAAGCACAACATAAACAACAACACAGTAGAAAAGGAAGTTAGTTAAGACATCAAAGCAAAACAATACATGTACCAGAACACGACAAAAGTTTTTCAGAAAGTTCAACTCAGCTATTTATTCCAAAGATTATCAAGTTTTTTTGAGTCCAAAGCTTTCAAAACAAAAATGAAAACAAAATTAACACTAGTAAGTAATAATAGAGTGACAAGTTCATGCTATATGACTTCATGTAAGCTGAAAAAAGCTCGTTCGAACAGTCACACAAGTACTAATAATAAAAGTAAGTTCATACTATATGACTTGGCGTAAACAATTTGAAGTCCACCATTGAAAACCCTGATTGTTTCAATACACAATTTGCGCCATGTTTACTTATCCAAAAGAACTATTTCTTTGCTCAACATTTCTAGTTCTAGTTTATATCAAGGTAGTTTGTACGCAATTTACCACAGTAGTTCTAATCCTTACAAATTTGTGTAGAGATATAAAATGTTATAAACTTGGGTATTATTCTGCACATTAATTGTGGGTTTAATTAGAACTGATTGACAACTAATGGCAGGGAGAAACTGAAATTAGTTTATGAGGCTGCAGGGAAGGGATGGTGGTCCCCGAACCCAAGTCCCTGATCATTCCTTGTAACCCTCCGGATCCCTGACGGGTGAAAAACAGAACCTCATCCCTGTACCAGATGGGGGTTCAGGTATCCCTGCCCTACTCCATCCCCGCAAAACAGTAGATTGTAAAAAGAATAGAGCTCTGCCCCAATTGTCCTAAACCCGCCCCTAGCATAAAAAGTAACAGGAAATCCTTTCTTCACTATTTCATCAACCACAAGTTTGATATCAATTTTGAAGGGGTTAAAATTGATTCTAGAGGTTGTAGAATTGATTTTATCATGTTTGGATGATTTAGGCCTTGTTTAGATAAACAACTTATTTGCAGCTGATGTATAAGCTATTTCAATAGCAAAAGATAAAATAAAGTTAAATCATTTTCATACTATGAGCTGTTTTCACAAGCTAGCTAGGAGAACTTATGAAAATAAGTTAAAAACAGCTTATGAACAATACCATAAGCTGTTTTCATGAGCTCTTCCAAACAGTGATAAGTAATTAAGATACTTCTCATTATGTTACTGATGTACTAAGCCTCTTCATAGTGCTGAACAATATCAGAAAAATTAAAATCAATGCTCTGATGAACAAACTATAAGAAAAGAAAATATATGAATCCTAAAAATTTTACAAAATGTTATTCTCGTTGATTTTTATCGAGAAGCCTTCTCTTTAAGTGAATCAATAATATATTTTTTTTATTATCAATTATCACATAATCAAACAACCATAGGTATAAAGCGAAAAGGTAGAAGAAGAAGGAGTTCAGATTCGTCATACCCTTTTCGAAGCAGAGAGAGAGAGAGAGAACAAAGGGGCTGTTCGCGTGAGAGAGAAGAATTGATCTGAGGTGTGAGAAAGAAGAGAGTAGGGTTTAAGGATTCGGACCGGTTCGGTTCGGTTTTCAATCAAGGATTTAGACCGGTTTGATTTTTGGTTAAAAAGTTTAGGGTTTTGTTAACGAGCGCCACCGGGCACTCTTTAAGCATCCTAAATTTAAAAATTATTCTTATAAAAAGTCAACTGTTACAATTTTCAATCTATTCAATACACAACTTTTTATTAAAAACTTATCATTTAAAGTGCTTAAAGAGCGCCCCGGGAGCACTCATTAACATTTCCCAAAAGTTTATAATCCGACCAAATCTACGTTATTCGGTTTAGTTTAGTTTTTAGCGTTTTTAGAAGTGAAACCAAATCAAACTAAAATGATGATATTTGGTTTGATCTAGTTGATTAGTTCGTCAAAAAATCAAACTAAATTGATAATCTTTGGTTTGATTTGTTGATTGGTTCGTCTAAAAATGTCACTAAAAATGTTGCTTGTTGTATTGGTGTGAGAATATTGACAAAATGTTGGCTCTCAGGTAAATCAAAGTGAACTTAGTAAACATATCGATTCATCAATTCATGGGATTTCAAAATTGAAAATAGAGAGTCGAACCAATCATGTTATGCTTCTTATGATTCGGTTTTTGAACCAAACCATAAAGGATCGCACAATTTTTTTATTTGGTTTTTATTTTATTTTATCGGTTCTGTGTGAACTACTTGTACGGTCGTACCCGTAACTAGGACATGTTCCAGTTGGGTACTAATGTCTTCTTATATAATCTTTGTATTGTGAAATTGGGGAAAATATGAATCCAAACTCAATCAAGACAAAGTTTCTCCGTCAATGTCAGAGTGGGTTTAGACAAGTAATTGCGTGTATATGTGATGTTGCCATGTCTAAGTAAAACTATACCCCAAACATGATTTATCTTCATTGAATTCCCTTTGATTAAGTTACAATTCATATTCGTAATAATTATGTTTGGTTAATTAATTTTAGTCAAACACTTTTTTAAATAGACTAAATAATATAAGATCTTTTTTTTTTGACATAAACATAAAATTTATTCAAAATATAAAATAAAGATAGTACGGTGAAAATGACCATAGGTTGGGACATTCCCCATCCATATTTTGGGGTCAAAATCAGTGATTAAAAAAGCCAAGATGAATATTGCATAGGGTCAAAATATATGATTTTTTTTTTCTTCTATTAGTAAAGCTTAGTAAATATGTCAGTTCAACGATTATTTGGATTTCAAAACTGAAAAATCATTATTTAAAAAAAAATGCTGAAATAATATACACTGAATAAACTTCTTTACCAAGTAATTAGACACACTACAAATTTGTCATGTCGTGGAAGTTTAGTCCCTTATGCATGACTACTCCATTGGAATGGTGTTGATGCTTTAGCCAGTAATAGATTCTCTTTGATTTTTCTATTAACTCCGGCTTAAATTAATCACTTGTATAATTCTGAAGTTTTCAGATGATTGTTTTATAATTTTTTCCCCGAGCATTACACCCTCGTTCTTTCAAAAAAAAAAAAGTTTAAAAAGATTGCGCACATTGATGTAATTCTTTTGAAACTGCACTATCCACAGTCTTATTGCTTTCCCACGTTAGTACATGAATGAGAATCCGATGCTCTTTAGTTAGTGCTTACGTTGAAAAGCAATATTCCACTCACCATATCAATATTTTCGTGCTGCAATTCCATCATATCATACCATATAAACATACATTTTAATTAGCAACACAAAAATTTCCCCTAGCATAATTTTTTATCATCTTAATCAATCTTCTGAATGGAATCTGAAGTTAATAGGAGGGGAAGCAAAGTTTCTTCTTTTGAGAGAGTAGCAGCCATAAGCTTAGTAGTTCTAGCAGTGGCTTCTCCTCTATACATAGATCACAGATCAGAGAGTGAGTTGGAAGATGATGAGCAACCAATTAGTGTTACTTTATGGTTACCAATGTTGCTTTTTGTATTGGTTTTAGTCATATCTTTATCAGCTTTTTTGGATAAAAGCTTCACAAGGTTTGATCGTAATTGGATTCATAGAGTTGGTGGTTCTTCTGGTGGTATTGTTTTCATTCTTATTCTTCTCTTTCTTGTTTTGAAGTGTAAAGCATCTCTGTAATGTAAAAACCTTGCATTGCATGCATCTTGATGGAACTTTTGTAGGTTTGAGACTTTAAAGTGTGTTACTTTCAAGATCTTAGGTTCGAATTATCTTGATGTCAATTTCCGTGAACTAGTCCATACAATAAAACCTCCGTTAATGGACGGTAGGATTGATCCTTTAGATTAATCGGTTGTTAGACTATATAGCATATACCGAGTTTTAAATAAAAGGAAAATCTTCAATTTGATCCCTTTAACAATTGTTCTTTCTCCTATTTGGCCACAAACTTATAAAAATATACTACCAAGAAATAGTCAGTAAATTATACTTATTTCATCAAGTTAGTGCCTCAATTATTTTTGAAATAGGAAAGAAAGTGATAGTTCAAGGACCAGATACATTGAAAATAAATTAAGGATTGTTTATATGTTTATGGTTAAGGAATGAAATAGGTAGGTCATAGTGTGATAATTTAAGTACTACCAACAAACTAGAAGTCCAGTAGTTTGAGAGATTAATTACATTTTGATGTCTTGATATGACATACACTTATCGTGAGTTGAGACTTGAGATCCTTTCTTAAAATTCATTTAAGAAAGAGACATACGCAAGCGAGAGATTAGCGTGACTCACTTGCTAAAATGGAAACTGCTAATATCTCAATCGTGTCTATCTCTTTCATAGAGTCCTCCATTTATATGAGAAATAGAGAGAATCTTAACCCACTCAAGAGCCACTACAATCCCAAAAGGGATTATTCCAAATGAACGTAGATTGAAATTGATGCCTGGTGTAATATATTAACTGGCAGATCGAATGTTGATTCAAATAAGTTAATGCACAATGGTTCCATTTGATCTTGTGCATACATGAAAATTTCATCAAAATAGAATTGTAAACATGCATTCATGTTAAAGAAACAGGCAATATCAAACTAAAAATGTAAATAAACCGCATCCATCGTAAAATGTAAGATCAAACAGGCACCTATTCTTCAGACCAGTTCCGAATAAAATATGCAGCAACAAATTGAAATGCAAAATTTACAACAAGTAGAACAACAATAACTTATTGTTGCAATGCATGAAGATAACCTCATTTCTATAAGCCAAACATACACAAAAATATAAAAAGTTAAAAATCTACAATACATTAGGAATAACCCGATTTAATGTCAGGCATGCGTTCTCTCCAAGTGAACAAACACCACAAAACTTCAAATATCCTAAATCATGCCGATGAAGTTGACAAGCTGCTATATTTACGCTTCAAACTAGAGCATGCTGCGCGGAATCTTCCCATGCTTGTTGAGCTTATCTACAAAGCATCCTAGAATATCACAAACGATTGAAAAACATGATAAAAACAAACGTTCAAGCAACCACGCATTGCATCATGCATTTGCTCTCACCTTAGGACAAAAGCGAACATCAAGAGTCTTCAACATAGTACATTTTGATATGGCAGCTTCAACAGCTTCCTCGTCAATATTGCAAGCCTAAAATATTCAAATTGTCCCAACTTGAGCATGCAAATAACTATAACAATGAATTAATGGATGGGTTGCAAGAATGACTAAATTTAAGTCATACAATTGAACAATATTCCTCAAATCATTTGAGGAATATCAAATGTCAGATTTATTTCAAGTAAAGGACAGAGGTCAACTCCATACCCTAACAGTTTTTAAGGAAAATGTATGCAGCCCATTCTTGAAAGGAGTCGCATAACCCAAGACGAAAGAATAATAATTTTCTAAAACGATAATGATAGCCAATGACAATTGTAAATTGTAATGCAGTAAAAGCAATTCCAGCGATACAATCTTAACACATTCTTTCCAACACCCACATACAGGTTGAGTCTTAACACATTCTAGCAATACAATCTTAACACATTCTTTACACACTTGTTGAGTCTCGATCTCTATTAGGTTGGAACTGGGAACCATTTCCTACGTGGTAGGACTCATGAATTTCACCCAATAACAAAGAGCGTACAAAAGAATGCGTCTGATAGTGTGTTGCTAGAATTTTTCATGCAGAAAATATGAAAAAACATTACCACAATAAATTTTAAAGTATATCTAAAACAATAATCATGATATGCATGGATAAGTTTATTGGCAGATAAGAATAATAACCTGAAGGAATAGATTGGTTAATCTCGGACACTCTAGCTTCAAAACTTCCAATGAGGAACAGTTGCTGAAGAGATAAGTCAAAACATTACAATCTGTTATGATGACAGAAACCAATCTACATTCATTTGAGAGGCAAACAATACCTTAGATTAAGCCAGCATAGATTGAGACAAGCTACATCAACCTCCTTCAAATTAGATGACCGAGAAAGGTTTAAAAACAATAAATGGGAACAGTGTGCTGTTGATGGAATGAAAACTTTCCTAATATTTGGACAACCCACACAGTTGAGATTCTGAAGTAATCGGGTGGATTGCTCGCTTGTCACATGGCTGTTTTCATAGGAACTTGCGATGGATAGGATGCTTATGCCAGGTAACTCAGGAAACGTCCCTTGACTTTGCCCCCAGTTTAAATCATGCATATTCACACAACCATTCAAATTCACATGTGTAAGGTGAGTGCAGCAAGAAAGAAGCTCTTCTATGGCTTTCTGACACAAAGTTCCATAAGACAAATCCAACTCCTGAAGAGCTGGTAAAGCACCCCCCTTGTAAAGAGGTTCAAGCGATGATTCGGTGAGATATTTGCATGCCTGCAACTTTAAAACCTTCAAGAAACAATAATGTCATCGTCAGAAAAAGGCAAAGAAAATAATTATACAAATGGTATACATCATTCCATAACCTGTGGACCAAGGAATGAGCAACTCATTAAACAAAATAATGTTAGTAGTTTTGCCCACTTTTCCTCTCTCTTTTCAGTCCCCTTCCATCACCATTTTCCAGTAAATTTCTGTGTCTTCATTGTTTCAGAAGCAGGAAGCGATGAAAAATCAAATCAAAGTTTTTTTAAAATCCAAAAACATTAAATAAAAAATTACAATCAATGAAGACTTCAACAGATGGACAACCATCTATTCCAAGATGTGCCATCATAAACACATTTTTTGTTAATATGAACCAAATCACATTTCACAATGGGAAAAGTAAAGAACTACGAGTGCACTTGTATAGACATTTTATTTAAGCTCTTATTCAAGAAGCTATTTTAGATCTTTATTATGTTAAAGACAGCTTATGGACATGCTACGCAAATTTCAACTGTATCTAAACATTAATAATATAAGTATTTAAACATGAGATGGGCACAAATAAGCTCTTCTGAACAACTCGTGTTTGTACGGTAATATAATATCACAACTTCGCTAGGTTTATTACACAAAATAACCACCACTTCTGGAGATTTGTTTCGAGGGGGGGAGGAGGTTCTCCGCTACTATTATACAATCTGTAATATGCTAGACAGTAAAAACATGTGAACTAAAAGATGACGTTTTTTACCTTTAGTTGTTTACAAGAGTCAAAAACAGGCTGCAGAGTCACCAAGAAAGTGTATGATAAATCAAGCATAGCTAAATTTGGGAGCCATTGCAGGGAACAGAGTCCATCTAACCCAATTGATGGGCATGACATTAATATTAATGACTCAATTAGTCGACAGGCACGGGTTGTTGCAGACAAGCAGTCATCGTTGAGTTGACTATAATTCAAAACAACAAACATCAGTCCATACTCCATACGCAAGCAGGATAACCAAGAAACTAGCAAATAAAGCATCACCTGCAAAAGGAAGCATCCAGAGATGTCAAGAGAGGACAATTAAGGGATGCTTCAGACAGTCCGCCACATCCTTTCAACTCAATGGAGACCATTAACGTTGCTTCAATGCAGAATATGTTTAATTTTGGGCATATTCCTAAATTGAGAGATCGAAGAGCAACCTGAGAAGTAGATGAAAAAAGGGAGTTGCTTAGCTTTCAGATCGAGATTCAAATCATGAATCGGAAGACCTATTTTCCGAATATTATCCGAATATTTACTACGATTCATGATTTATTCAAAATCAAGATATGACTTCAAGGTATCTTAATACACTGATAATAACTGTGGTCCCAATTACAAAGCCTTAACATAACAGCAACCTCTTGGACTGCAAATGTATAAAACTATTACTTAAACCATGCAGATAGCTAAATAAATACAAGCAAAAGATGTTATACTATTTTTCTGTAGTTTTTATTTCACGTAGTTCAACACATGATCAACTCAAAAGGAAAGAAGAAATAAAAAATTACAGCTGATAAAAATCGAAGTGCACAAAAAAGGCAAGAAATAAAAAAACTCATCTCATAAAAATCAAGTATAAATTGTCTAATAAATCAATATCACTTACAGGGCAAAATGATGCATATTCCAAATGATCACAACGGTCCAAAATGACCTTCGCAAGATTAGGGCAGGTTAGCTCAAGAGTAGTGATTGCTCGACAACCGCCTAGAGAAAGACTGATTATCGAGGTGCTGATGAAGCGAACTGAAGTCAAGCTTTACATGTAGCGAACAACAAGCAGGATAAAAAATGTTAACATCCATACATGTATAGATCATTTGACCAACAAAATCCAGGAATGAAAAGAAACCTAATCTGTCACAGATACAACAGCAAGAAAAGTTGAGACATTATCCCAAGGATTATCTACCGCTAAACACTGGTAGTAACAACTAATAATGATTCGTGCAATTATTTCAACTAGTCACAAATTTCAGTAATTCTTTAAACTGATTTTGCGAGGATACCAAGAATACCCTTTCAGAAACTTCATCAATATGACATATAAAAAAAGTACATTAGTATTATGGAAATCACGCGCAAAACTTCAATCTATAAGTTATGGTACAGCTGGATTAGTTGATTATATAAAAAACAATTAGAATTGTGTAAAAGGGACCAAGAGTAGGAAAACGCTTATTTGAATTGTCAGAATATACTACTATACTAACATAGCTCATGGATAATCAAATTTTGGAAAAAATCCAGAAATTCAAAAGAAATATTTTTTCATGTACCTCACAATCATCAAGAATTAGTGATTTCAACATAGGACATCCTCCACCGTCACTAAAAACGTCACATATAGAATTTGTCAAAGATTCACACTCAGAGAGATCTACTTCTTGTAAAGATTGGCATTGCAATGCTAATGAAGTTAAGCTTTCCTGCTTTTGCAGTGCTAATTTCTGCATAACCAAAAAGCTCATCATTGAGGGCTATACTGTAGAATATATGAGAATGGGGAATGAAACAAGACATAAGTATAACACATACTTGAAGTGAATTTGAAGTGATATTGATCCGGTAAAGTACAGAGCAGTTAGACACTTGTATAGAAGAAAGGATTTGCTATTGACTTAAACAGAAAGTGAAAAGCAATAGAGAGAGACAGATCAATAATAGAATTGTAGTGCTTTTCAGGGGAAAGAGAAAATGAAGCAGAAACATACTTGCGACAGTACGCCAATCTAATATTCTTCAAACGTGGAAGATCCAACGAGACCGAAGTCAATAGACTGCAACTGCGGAGTTCCAAAACCTGCATTGGCGGTGATAAAATGTCTTACTACTATTACTCACGAATTCAGACACGTAATTAATATCAATATCTGGGACAGATAAAATACCTCCAACGTAGAGCTATGAGCTATTGCAGCCATTGATGCAGAAGTGATGCCCTCGCAGCTATGAAGCCTTAGAATTGTCACCATTGTCATTCGAACTGACTTAAAAGAGAAGAGTGACCAAGTTTGACAAAGCCAAATACTTTAGTTCAAAATACAATCTTGCATATGCGAATAGTAAGTATACAGTTCGAAGCATACCTCCAAAGATATGCTTGGGCAGTATGATGCATCAAGAAAACCAAGATTAGGACAATGCTGCGCTATTTCACGCAGGGTTTCATCGCTGACACAAGAACAGTTACACATGTCCAGCTTCACCAGTCGAGGGCATGAAGTTGCAGCAGCACGAATAACAGCATCAGGAAGTTTGTTGCAAGAACCAATATCAAGTTCATGTATAAGAGGGCAATCAAGTACAACCTGTGCCATGTTACTGCTCTTCAAAGACATAGTTTTTAAGTTGTGGGCACCTGAAAAATGAATAAACCATCACTTTTGATTTTATCATCGGAGTCAATTAAGCGTCGGTCAAACTTTGAGGCATATTCACCTGACTTGTATTCGCGTGACGCGACATTTTGTTAATTCAAGATGACGCAATCTCTCATGAACAACAGATATCTCCTGAATACTATTTCCAAGTGTAGAATCGTCGATATACAATTCTCTCAACATTGAACAATCAGGTAGACCAAGAAAAAAAGCATCCCCTATATGTCCTCTTCCTAATGTTAAAACCTCGAGCTTCCTGAAAATAATGAAATAAATCAATTGGAATCCAACATTGCTTGATTCAGTGCAATGTAAAACAAAATACCGACCTTAACAAAGAGATTGCCTTCATGACCAGCAAATAAATAACAGGTCCTGATATGCTCAATGTTGTAGCATTCGGATAACGCCTACACATGTCCGCGACTGTAATTACACATACACATTTACTTGTTAAAAGGTTTACTGCAAAAACATAAAACTAAAAACTTTTATAAATAATACAACATATATTCAAGCTCACATTGTTCTTCAGATATGTTCCGATTCTCAAAATTCAAACTCATCCAGAAATCTTCATGAGTACTAACAGTTCGCCACTGCTTACAAACTCTAGCAGCTCTGCAGAGATTGGTCTGATCCAGATACGAGAAAACCTAAATTTCACAAGTAGAGAAATAAAACGTTAAAGAATGAGAATTTTGATATCAAAACACGCTAAATTCATTTTAAAAAAAAACATGTAAATGTCACAAAGAAGGATTGTTTCATTATCTCTTACTATATGTAATGCCATTTGGGCTGCTTCATAAATCACCATTATTTGAGGCGCTATCTTAGTTTGATTGAACCTACACTGCTATGTGCCTATGTCGAGGTCAAAAACTCACATCAACTCATGTACGAACCTTTGCATGCATATAGGAGAAACATTATTGCTTGCAAGTGTTCTCCCAAATATTGTTGCTCTTTCGTTTCATATACACCGCAGCAATCTTGCATAACATGGAGTACACTCCCTCTTAGGTCTCATGTTCTTTTTTTTTATTTTTAAATTTTAGACGGATCTCGCATGTGAACGATGCGATTGAACCCCGATTAGTTGGTTTATGGGTTAAATACCGAACTAAACGATGAGGTCGGTGACATGGTCAAATTACGTTATATTCTATCATAATCATATTTCGGTTCAACTCATTAATTTTCAAATTTTTTCATTTAGTTTTTTTTAATAGTTTTTATAGGTTGTCATCTACTGCCAGTGGTTTAACTATTTCACTATACTTCATTTAAACATAATTCATAAGTCTTCTCTCCTTCAAACCACATATTTTTACCATCTCTGTTTAACTTATTTTATTCTCATGTTGGTTCTTCACTACCCACACTTTGTTCAATACAAAATCATTGGTCTTACTGTTGTCCGATAAAATTTTCTCTTCAAATTGAGTGGTACTTTCGTATCCCATAAAACACACGAGGCTTCTCCATTTCAACCACTCATTGAATTTGATGATTTACATCAGCTTCTATTTCTCCGTCATTTTGTATTATATACCCAAAATATTTAAACTGTAATTTGTAGTATGATATGATCTCTGACCTTCACCTCAAAGGTAGAGCTACTCTCTTATGCTAAAATTACATTTCATATATTTTGTCTTGCTTTTACTTAGGCAGAAGTTGTACGTTTGTGAGGCTTGTCTCCAACCTCCTATTCAATTCCTTCCTCGACTCTCCAAGCAGGACCACATCATCTGCAAAAAGCATACATCTCGGGGCTAGCTCTTGGATGTGTTCTTTAAGTACATCCAAAACTAAGGTAAAAAGATATGGACTTAAGGTTCATCCTTGATGCAATCATATTGTTACGGGAAAATCGTTCCCCATCGTGCGTCCTCACACAAGTTGAAGCCTCCTCATACATACCCTCGATAGCTCGAATATAAGTAATCCTAACTCCTTTCTTCTCTAGGACTTTCCACAAAATCTATCTATGCACTCCATCATACACATTCTATAAATCAATGAAGACTAAGGACAAGTCCTTTTTACCCGTCTCATATCACTCCATCATACATCTAAGTAAAAAGACATTGAGTTTAAAAAAAACATAGAAATAGACATGTGTTAGAATTTCTCCCCACTTGTTGCATCTCCTCATATTTTATTTAAAGATATAGAATATGAATATTAAAATTAAATTTTAGATAGCAATATATAGGATTGCATTTTTTGTCTCCTATGTTTATTTTATATTTTAGGTTGGTCATTTATGTTTTAAATGTTTTACAAGTGAAAAGGTGGTACGAATGAGTATCTTATTACATGGATTTTAATGTAGAGATCAATAAACGTAAATGATTTCAATTTCTTTTAACTCTTTTAATATAGTATGTTAATTTCGATTAATACCAGTGGCGTATGAAGTAAAAATCAATTAAACAATTCATGTGGGTTTGTTTAGTTTCATATTAGTCTAAGTAGATTGTAGTATATATAGTTGTAACCACCTCATTAGTGGGTTAATTCAATCATTTGTAACATTACTCTTTAATGTCAATAATACACTTTCAAAACTTTTCTCTCCTTCATCCATGGATGCCATGTTTCCTAACATTATATGCAGGGGTCGGGGTTCGAAACTCGGACACTCCACTTCTCTACAAGTAAATTGTGTGAGCTCTAACCGCCAGACTACTTGACCAAACATAATCTCATATTTCCCGTTTCTCATCTTCCACCTCGATGTCTTCAAAGATTTTCGTTATGATTCACATATTCTTAACGAATATAACTTTTTTTTGTGTCTAAGGAATTTTACTTTGATTTACAGAAAACTAGGAAGTTTATAATTACCTATAAAAAATGTTATTGATAATTTAATGATTTGTGGATTCATTATTCAGCCTAACACATCATTCAAAATAAGACCAAAATTTAGTGGTGGAGAAAATTTCAAAAAATTTAAAAACTCATGGGATTACTTTTGAATTTAGAAGTGGAATGACGTTAAACTCGAAGAGATTATTTATAAACTCATTTTAAATGATAATATTGGTGGCATTTCTAGTCTTTAAATTACTTTATATCGTGCAAAAAATATGAAATTGAAGAAAAGAATTAAATAGAGGAATTTTTGGAGCTGTAATGGATTTTAGAGTATCTCCGTTGAAGATGCAAGATCATGCAGGCCTTCCTAGTTTCTACACGACCACAAAAATGAAATTGTTGAAGCACATCAAAGCACAGTTGTCCTAATTATATGCATGACTGATGACCATGCTGTTTGAATCAACACAATGCATGTCTGTGTTGAGGTGTTTACGATCGTGCAGCTTGAGAAATCATTGTATCATGTCATGTATGTGTGTGGTGAAGTTGTTTTAAACGTTTCAATAAATAAGCATGGTTTAAAAAGGATATTATTTGGAGTTGAAGAAAAGTTTCTCAACTTTTGGACACCACTGTTATTAGCAACTTGTTTCCCACGAGATTTTAAAAACACATAGACATACAAAATTATACACATATACATACAAAATCTTGAGGTATCAAGTTTCATTTAGACATTTCTAGTAATTGGGAGATCACTAACCACCCGTAACTCTTAGAAATAAGAGTTATCTCCTTCATTTAGCTTGATTTATTGTTCATTTACTTGGTTTGTGCGGTACTTCCTCCTCCAAAGTTATTAGTTGTTTTGAACATTTCAAGCAAATTAATAAACGTAATTAATTTTGTAGTATAAGAAAACGAAATTATAAGTAATTTTATAAAATTATCCTTCATTAATGATATGAGAAAGATAAATAAAAGAATTGAAAGAAGATAAAGTAATAAATATTAACTTATAATTTGAGACAACTTTTTTTATCAAAACGATTTATAATTTCGGACGGAAGGATTAGTAATTAGGGTGGTTAATTAGGATTAAGTAGGTTTTGAGTTAAGTTTAGCCAACACACTTTATGGTACCACATTTGTGTCTTTCACTTGTTTTATAGTGGGCAGGGGTTCTCTGACTTAGATGTTGACTAGGTGTTATAGCTAAGAAAGAACAAATTAATTCAAGTACGATTTATTTAAAAAAGATTTGAAGTCTTCGGTTGGTGTTAAAGATTCGAAGGTTTTTACATATGGATTGAGAAGTAAAAATTTGTCATTATTATTGTGAAGCAAATCATTGTGTTGATGTTTCCTATTTCCGTAGGTTTATACATATGGATTGAGAAGTAAAAATTTGTCGTTATTATCGTGAAGCAAATCATTGTGTTGATGTTTCCTTTTTCCGTAGGTTTCATCACTAAATGTAATCATATTCGAGGCGTGTCGGATTTTAACGTAAGCAACTCTCATAGTCGAGATTCAAACATTGGTTTATCATATTGTGGGAGTCTAGCCCCTTTCACAAGGTCAAGTGCCGTTGGAATTTCGCTTATGCTTTGGCCAATAATGATTTGTGATAGCCTATTCTTCTTGATTTTCTATGAGCTTGCTAGCTCCTGCTTGGATTAATCACTTGTTAGTTGCTGATGGTTCTGGAGTTTCTAGTTCTTTGTTGATTGTTCTCTATCTTTCAAAAAGAAAATGGTTAAAAAAGATTGCGCACATTGATATTCATTTTTATTCGTGTCCCACATTAGTACATGAATGAGAATATAGCTGTGAGAATCTGATGCTCTTCTTTAGTGCTTTACTTTGAAAAGCAATATTCCACTCATCTTATCAACATTTTTGTATTGCAATTCCATCATATCATATATATATACATACATTTTAATTAACAACGGAAAAAAATTCCCTTGACAACCATAACTTAATTTTTTATCATCTTAATCAATCTTCTGAATGGAATCTGAAGTTAATAGGAGGGGAAGCAAAGTTTCTTCTTTTGAGAGAGTAGCAGCCATAAGCTTAGTAGTTCTAGCAGTGGCTTCTCCTCTATACATAGATCACAGATCAGAGAGTGAGTTGGAAGATGATGAGCAACCAATTAGTGTTACTTTATGGTTACCAATGTTGCTTTTTGTATTGGTTTTAGTCATATCTTTATCAGCTTTTTTGGATAAAAGCTTCACAAGGTTTGATCGTAATTGGATTCATAGAGTTGGTGGTTCTTCTGGTGGTATTGTTTTCATTCTTATTCTTCTCTTTCTTGTTTTGAAGTGTAAAGCATCTCTGTAATGTAAAAACCTTGCATTGCATGCATCTTGATGGAACTTTTGTGAAGAAACGACTAGGGCATGTTAATCCTGTTAATTTTCAGTGAGATTAATCATCCTCTATATTTTGTACACTTGCGTAAAAGTTTATTTTTAACATTTGAAGACTAAATTTTTGAGTGATTAAATGTAAGATAAACTAATGTTTTTCAAGCTAATTAGCGTCTTCTTTGAAAGTACAATAATGTATTTAAGCTAATAAACTTCATATTTTCTTGGTAGAAATATTTGCAAATCTATTAAGAGCAATTATCTTTTCAAATCGCAATTGAACCAAAATTATTTTAATGTATTACTTTTCTTGTTTAACCTTTATAGATCTAATATCAGACATTACCTTTCAATCAATCATTCTTGTGATATCTAAGATCATACACACATATGACATTACATTTGTCCTTGTGAGCTTAGTATGGACATTGCATAATATATGCAAGGTTCGGGGTTCGAACTTCGGCCACTACAAAAAAAATATGACATTACATTTGCAAACAAGGTAAACACTAAGGCTAAAGTAATAAGAACCACACCAACAACAAAAGAAAAGACTTGGATTAGTGAATATTCATCTTTGAAATATCAATAATCCCACAATTAAAAAAATTACACGTGATTACGATAAAACAAAAGCAATATAATAGACATTCAAAATGTGTGAAGAACCAAGTCTTTATTCAAAACCAAAGCTGAGAAAGTAGCAGCACATAAAATAGTGTAATGCAAAAAGAACCAAATTTGGCTAAAAGAAATGATAGAAATATTCTTTTTCTCGCATAATTCAATGCATCCCTTTTAAATTAAGTTTAAAGATGAAGGTTTTAATTTTGCTAGTCTGCAACTTGGGGACAAATCAATAAGCAAATTTGGGAAATTTTCTCTTTATGCACATAAGACAATGCCTCAACAAATAGTATGTAAATTATACTTACTTCAACAAGTTAGTCCCTCAATTACTTTTAAAATAGAAAAGAAACTGGTAGTTTATTATGTTTATGGAAGTTACTCACAGGCTTATCAGAATTTCAAAAATACCTGTATACATAACTATCAAAAGTTGCTTTCCGATACTCAGAAGTTACATTCAGAAGTTGCGTTCCAATACTCAGAAGTTACATTCCGATGCGCTTCATTTGGTAGTCAGGTAAATGAAATGGAGTACATATAATTTGCTGAAAGATTAGGGAAAGGAATACATTTGATGTTCATTAGGTAGTCAGGTAAATGAAATGGAATCATACATTAATTTCTTCTGTGTTGTGCTAATACCATTTGGTTAAAATCGTCTTGCTAACCCACTTATCAGACACTGCATTCCCAAAAGGTAGAACGCTAAGGGATCATTCTAAGATGAATGTGGATTGAAAATGTTGGCTGGTGTAACATATTCACGTCATAAATAAAGGTCGTCTAAATGTGAGCTAACTTTAAAGTTGAGAATAACTTGCAGGTCGAATGTTCCATTTGATCTTGTGCATATAAGAAAATTTCATCAAAATATAATTGTAAATATGCATTCGTTCTAAATAAACAGGCAATATAAAACTATAAATATCAATACGCCGCATCCATCATAACATGTAAGTTCAAACAAGTATCTATTCTTCAAAATGTAAATGTCAATATTACAGCATAAAATGTATATTAAAGGATCAAACAAACACCTATTCTTCAGGACACTTCAGAATAAAATATGCTGCAACAAATTGAAAAGTAAAATTTACAACAATTAAAACATCAAAAACTTATTGTGGCAATGCATGAAGATAACCTCATTTCTATATGCCAAACAAACACAACAATATAAAATAACAATTTACAATACATTAGGAATAACCCGATTTATTGCCAAGTGTGCCTTCTCTCCAAGTGAACAAGCACCACAAAACATCAAAGATTCTAAATCATGCTGATGAAGTTGACAAGCTGCTGTATATACGCTTCAAACCAGAACATGCTGCACGAAATTTTCCCATACTCGCTGAGCTTATCTGCAAAGCACCATAAAATATCCCATAAACGGTTGAAGAACATCCCAAGCAACAATCATATGCAAAATAAAGGTTCATTTGAACCGAAATCAACATTTCAAAAATATAATATGCATTTGCTCTCACCTTAGGACAGAAGCGAACATCAAGAGTCTCCAACATAGTACATTTTGATATAGCAGCTTCAACAGCCTCCTCATCAATATTGCACGCCTAAAAAAACCAAATTGTCCAAACGCGAACAAACATATTAGAAAGCAAATAACTACTAACACAACAATGAATCAAAGGATGGGTTGCAAGAATGACTAAAGTTAAGTCATTACAATTTCAAAAAAAATTCCTCAAGTGATTTGAGGAATATCAAATGTCACATTTATTTTAGGTGAAGGACAGAGGTCAACCCCATACCCTAACATTTTTTTAAGAAAAATGCATGCAGCCCATTCTTAAAAAGGAGACGGAGAACCTGCCAAAAGATTGGGACAAAAACACTATTGTATAATTTTCAAAAAGATAATGATAGCCAATGACAGCTATAAAATGTAATGCAGAAAAAAGCAATGCTGGCAATAAAATCTTTAACACATTATTACCGACAGTTGTAAATTCTAAATTGTAATGCAGTGAAGGCAATGTTAGCAATACGATCTTTACGCACTCTTTCCAACACACTCCTATATTTGGAAAAATTCACTAGTTGAGTCTCACTAAATCATTAACCATGCAAGTCTCAATCTCTATTAGGTTAGAACTGGGAACCATTTCCAAAGTGGTAGGACTCATGAATTTCACCCAATAATAGAGTATATATAACAGAATGCGTCTGATAATGTGTTTCTAGCATCTTTCATGCAAAAAATATGAAAAAACATAATACCACAATAAATTTTAAAGTACATTTAGAACAATATGATATGTTTGCAAGAAACAACAATTATGATGTCTGTGGATAAATTGAAATTGGCAGATAAGAATATTAACCTGAAGGAATAGATTGGTCAATCTCGGACACTCTAGCTTCAAAACTTCCAATGAGGAACAGTTGCTGAAGAGATAAGTCAAAACATTATAATTTGTTATGAGGTCAGAAACCAATCCACATTCTTGAGGGGCGAACAATACCTTAGATTAAGCCAGCATAGATTGAGACAAGCTACATCAACCTCCTTCAAATTAGCTGACAGAGAAAGGTTTAAACATAATAAATGGGAACAGTGTGCTGTTGATGGAATGAAAACCTTCCTAATATTTGGACAACCCACGCAGTTGAGGTTCTGAAGTAATCGGGTGGGTTGCTCACTTGACACATGGTTGTTTTCGTAGGAACTTGCGATGGATAGGATGCTTATGCCAGGTAACTCAGGAAACTTCCCTTGACTGTGCCCCCAGTTTAAATCATGCATATTCACGCAGCCGTTTAAACTCACACGTGTAAGGTGAGTGCAACAAGAAAGAAGCTCTTCTATGGCTTTCTGACACAAAGTTCCATAAGACAAATCCAACTCCTGAAGAGCTGGTAAAGCACCCCCCTTGTAAAGAGGTTCAAGCGATGAGTCGGTGAGATATTTGCATGCCTGCAACTTTAGTACCTTCAAGAAACAAAAATGTTACCGTCAGAAAAAGGAAAGGAGAATAATGATACAAACATACGTCATTCCATAATATGTGGACCAAGAAATGAGTAAGCAAGTGTGTAATAACATTCAATTTCTTTAAACAAAACAATCTTAGTTTTACCCACTTTTCCTTTCACTCTTTTCGATCCCCTTCTATCTCCATTTTCCTGTTAGTTTATGTGCCTTCATTGTTTCAGCTAGACATAAAATATTTTTTAACTCCGATGAAAAATCAAATAAATGGTTTTTTTGAACTCCAAAAACATAAAATAAAAAAATTACAATTAATTAAGACTTCTAACAGATGGATGGACATCCATCTATTTCATCAGCAACAAATTATCATCAGTACATTCATAAGTGACCCAATTAACATTATTACCATGTTATGTATTAATAAAAGCCAAATAACATTTCACAAAGGGGAAAATAACCAAATTCATGTTTACAAAGATTAGAGGGGAGAAAGTAAAGCACTATGAGTACACTTGGATAGACATTTTATTTAAGCTCTTATTCACTAAGCATTTTAGAGATTTATTATGTTAAAAACAACTATTGGACATCTCACATTATTCCCATCTGTATCCAAACACTAGTATAAGTATTTAAATCACAAGATTGACAAAAAAACTCGTACGTGTATAATATCCTAGGTTTTTTAAACTAAATAACCCTCACTTCCGTAGATTTGTTTTGAGGATGGGAGGAGTGGTTCTTCACTACTATTATACTATTTGTAATTTGCAAAACAGTAAAAAATATGCAAACTAAAATATGATGCTTTTTACCTTTAGTTGTTTACAAGAGTCAAAAACAGGCTGCAGAGTCACCAGGAAAGTGTATGATAAATCAAGCAGAGCTAGATTTGGGAGCCAATGCAGGGAACAGAGTCCATCTAACCCAATCGATGGGCAGGACATTAATATTAATGACTCAATCAGTGGACAGGCACGGGTTGTTGCAGACAAGCAGTCATCGGTGAGTTGGCTATAATTCAAAACAACAATCAGTACATACTCCATACATAAGCAGGATAACCAAGAAACTAGCGGATAAAGCATCACCTGCAAAAGGAAGCATCCAGTGATGTCAAGAGAGGACAATTAAGGGATGCTTCAGACAGTCCACCACATCCTTTCAACTCAAGTGAAACCATTAACATCGCTTCAATGCGGAGTATGTTTAATTTAGGGCATATTCCTAAATTGAGAGATCGAAGACCAACCTGAGAAGTAAATGAAAAACGGAAGTTGCTTAGCTATCAGATTGAGATTCAAATCATGAATGAATCGGAAAAGACCTATTTTACCAATCTTATCAAATCGTTACTAAGAAAGAGGTTGGCTATACACAGCCAATAAAAAGCAGTTGGTTACACAAATTTCAGTGGGCAAGTTGGGACTCGCCACAATGAATCAAGATTTGTGTTAAGCTTTACAGTCAAAATAGATATGAGCAACGATTTGTATCTATTGGGTTAAGTTTTATTCAAATGAATCCAATGTATCTTAACACACTGATAATACCGTGGTCCCAATTACAAAGCTCTAACACAACAACCTCTAGGAATGAAATGTATGAAGCTATTACTTAAACCATGCAGGTAGCTAAATAAATACAAGCAAAAGATGTTAACCTATTATTCTGAAGTTTTAACTTCTCGCATATTTCATCACATGATCAACTCAGAAGGAAAGAAAAAATAAAAAATTTCGGCTCATAATAATCGAAGCACTCAAAATAGGGAGAAAATAAAAGATTTCCTCTCATAAAAATCGAACTATGAAGCATCTAATATATCAGTATCACTTACAGGGCAAAATGATGCGTTTTCCAAATGATCACAACCATCCAATATGACCTTTTCAAGATAAGGGCATGTTAGCTCAAGAGTAGTAACTGCTCGGCAACCACCAAGGGAGAGACTGACTAACGAGGTGCTGATGAACCGAACTGAAGTCAAGCTCTACATGCAGCAAACACCGAATATGATAAAAAAAAATGTTACCATTAATACGAATATAGAACATTTCACTGACAAAATACCAGGAATTTAAAGAAACCTAATCTGTCACAAATACAACAACCAGGAAAGTTAAGATGTAATCCCAATTATTTCCCACTAAACATTTTTTATGAAGTAAATAGTATCAAATTGATTCATTCAAATACTGATATTGTAAGAACTAAATGATTCATGAAATTACTTAAATTAAATCATGAATTTCAACAATTCTTTAGACTGCTATTGCAACTTCTGTCAGAATACCAAAAATACCCTTTCAGAAACTTCAAGTGAGAAATTATCAATATAACATAAAAAAGTACATTGGTATTATAGAAACCATGGGAAAAATTTCAATCAGTAAGTTATGGCAGTGTGGCACAACTAGATTAGTTGATTATATCGTTTATAAATACAATTAGAATTGTGTAGAAAGGGTCAAGGGTAGGAAAACATTAAACACCAATTTGAATTGTCAAAATATAGTACCAACATAGCTCATGAATAGTGAAATTTTAGAGAGTGAATCCAAGAAATACCAAAATAATATATATGTTCATGTACCTCGCAATTATCAAGAACTAGTGATTTCAACATGGGACATCCTCCACCGTCACTAAAAACATCACATACAGTGTTTGTCAATGATTCACACTCAGAGAGGTCCACTTCTTGTAAAGATTGGCATTGCAGTGCTAACGTAGTTAAGCTATCCTGCTTTTGCAGTGCTAATTTCTGCATAACCACAAAGGTCATCATTGAGGGCTATACTATACAATGTGAGAATGTGGAGTTAAAAAAGACATGATTATACGACATACTTGAAGTGAATTTGAAGTGATATTGATCCGGTGGAGTACAGAGCAGTTAGACACTTGTATAGAAGAAAGTGATATAGCTCTCAAGTTCAAATCTGCTAATCTGCCAAGGAAACCATTCAAAAAATTAATCAGATAAACTAAGGATTAAATATTTTCTTAAACATTAAGTACACAAGCAACAGAGTAAGACAAATATGAATAATGGAATTTTGTCTTTTCTGAGGAGAGAGAAAATGAAGCAGAAACATACTTGCGACAGTACACCAATCTAATATTCTGCAAACGTGGAAGATCCAGCGATACCGAAGTCAATAGACTGCAATTGTCAAGCTCCAAAACCTGCATTGGCAGTGATATCATGTACTCATCCTAATACTCGGGAATTCAGACACATCGTTAATATCAATATCTGGAACAAATAACATACCTCCAACATAGAACTGTGAGCAATTGCAGCCATTGACGCAGAAGTGATGCCCTCACAACTGTGAAGTCTTAGAATTGTCAACATTGGGAGTCGAACAGACTTAAAAGAGAGAGGTGACCGTGTCAGACAAAGCTAGAAACTCTTGTTCAAAATGCAATCTTAAATATGCAAAAAGTAAGTATACAGTTTGAAGCACACCTCCAAAGATATGTTTGGGCAGTATGATGCATCAAGAAAACCAAGATTAGGACAATGTTGTGCTATTTCACGCAGTGTTTCATCGCTGACACAAGAACAATTACGCATGTCCAGCTTCACTAGTTGGGGGCATGAAGTTGCAGCAGCACGAATAGCAGCATCGGGAAGCTTGTGACAAGAACCTATATCAAGTTCAAGCAGAAGAGGGCAACTAAGCACCACTTGTGCCATGTTACTGCGCTTCAATGACATGGTTTTAAGTTGCGGGCACCTGAAAAAAGAACAAACCATCACTTTTTATTGTATCAATAAAGTGACAGCTAAGTGTCGGACAAAGTTTGAGATATATTTACCTGACTTGTATTCGCATGACACGACATTTTGTTAATTCAAGATGACACAGTCTCTCATGGACGACAGATATCTCTTGAATACTATTGCCAAGTGTGGAATCATTGATATTCAATTCTCTCAACATAGTACAATCAGGTAGAGCAAGAAAAAAAGGATCCCCTATCTGTCCTCTTCCCAATGTTAAAACCTCAAGATTCCTGAAAAGAATGAAACAAATCAGCTGGAGTCTAAGATGGCTTGATTCAATGCAAAGTCGCACAAAACACTTACCTTAACAAAGAGATTGCCTTCATGACCAGCGAATAAATAGAAGGTCCTGATATGCTCAATGCGGTAGCATTCGGATAACGCCTACACATGTCCTCAACTGTAATTACACATTGAACTTTGAATAAGCACATTTGCTTGTTAAGGTTTACAGTTTTACAAAAGCAAAAGTTCTACTAAGAACAATCCACAATTTCCAATGCCCAAAACTTGAATGTTAAAAGGTGTGCTGAAAAAACATTCTTGAAAAATACAACATATACTCAAGCTCACATTGTTCTTCAGATATGTCCCGATTTTCAAAATTCAAACTCTTCCAAAAATCTTCATGTGTACTGGCAGCCCGCCACTGCTTACAAACTCTGGCAGCTCTGCAGAGATTGTTCTGATCCAGAAATGAGAAGACCTAAATTTCACAAATAAAGAAAGTGAGACTTTTGTTATCAAACCCAAATATCATAATACACAAAAAATTATTTAAGATACACATAAATGATACGGATATAAAAAACGGTTCTTTCACCGTCTCTTACCATATGCAAGAGATCATCTGTAAGATCCATCCTAACAATCTCTTGGTCTTCAAGTTCTGAATTGTCATCATCATTCCCTCCACCGTCTTCCACACCGTTACCATCCTCACCACTACACACCAACGCAAAATCGCCATAACAATTATTATTACTAGGCTGAATAGAACCGTCAAAATCTGCATAATCCATAGAGTAGTTCACTTTGCTCGTAGACGCCAGATCATCAAAGTTACACTCACTGCAAAAAACACAATCAAACTCGTCAAACATCATCATCTTCATAGTTCATAAAAAAAGTTTTTCTTAATCAATCGTCACATTCAAACTCAGAAAAATTAGCCACTTTTCACTTCATTTCTCAACAAAACAACATTTTTTCACAACAAAGCACATACAAAATTCACAACAACATCAATCAAGCCTTATCCCACTAAGTGGTGTCAACTACATGGATCAAACGAAGTCATAGATCAAAATGCTCTATCATAATTCACACAAAAAATGAATTTTTGTTATATATAAATAAAAAATAAATAAATAAAGAATTCACTAAAAAAAACATAAATCATCACAATCAAACTCATCAAACATCATCATCATAGTTCACAAAACATGTTTTACTTAATCAATCGTCACAAACAAACTTAGTAAAATTAACCACTTTTCACTTCATTTCTCAACAAAACAACCTTTTCTCATACCAATGCACATACACAATTCATAACAACAACAATTAAGCCTTGTCCCACTAAGTGGTGTCGGCTATGGATCAAACAACATCATAATGCTCTGTCATAAATAATTTACACAATGAATTTTTGTCATATAAAAAAAAGAGAATTCATACAAGAAATAAAAACATTAATCATCACAGTCAAATTCATCAAACGCAATTGCAATACACTAAAATTAACCACTTTTTAATTCATTTCACAACAATTCAACATTTTTTCGTAACAATGCAAATACACATACCCAAATAAAAAAAAATGCATTTTTATTAAAAAATTACACTCACTTGTAGAACTTAGCACGCTTATGAGACGAATCACGGTTCTCATCAGCAACAGGACTTTCCGGACCGGAATTCGGGATTACAGCGGCGCTAACAGAGCTACTTTCACCGATCGAGCGCCGTACAGCAGGCCACGAATCAAACCCATCAATCAAAAACTCTCTCCGAAAATTCTCCTCATAATTCCCAGCTTCAATTTCTTCATCTTCATCAGAATTAACGTTTCCGAAAATATCCTCGTCGTCGTTGTTCATACCAGGTTCAACAAGTTGACACCTTTCGTCGTGAATTACACTTTCTTTGTCTTCTTCTTCTCGATTGAACCATAAACAGCACCAGAGATTCATGCGTGAGTGACGATCCGTCGCATTTTTCGATGAAACCCTAATTTTCGAAGATGTGTGGAAATGGAAAATTGAAGGGTGAATTGGAGAGAGAAAGGGGTAGAGAGAGAAAGTGAGAGGAAATGGATGGTGGAAATGGATGGATCTGGTCGGATCTTGGAGGAAAATGGTCTGTGTGTTGAAGAGATGTTTGGTTTGGTTTTAGAGAAGATATCTGAAATTTTCTTCCTACTTTTTTGTTAGAAGAGGAATGACTATTTCAACGACATCGTTTTTATCATTTTAGTACACTCAACTCTTTTAGTTTAGACATCTAGATTTACGATCTGGTGTAAGTATTCTACCCCCTCCGTCCAAAATGTAAGAAAAAAAACTTAAACTTAAACTTAAACTAAATTGCATATGTTCGTTTCTCGGTGCTTGATGAAATTCGATCATTCCCATTTAGGGGCCAACTTATGAAAAGTAAAAGTAAAGTCAATCTTATGAAAATTTTGGAATGGATTTTTAAATACATAAATATATTAGGGACAATTAACATATATTTTTAGTGGATCCTATAATATCACATATTACTCCACTTTTTTTAGGGTTATATGTATTTACACTTTGCCATTTAGACAATTTTTTGTTTAACCTTGTAAAAAAAATCCCTTATTTGAAAATTATTTGATTTTAGACCTTAATCTTGTATGACTATGCAAATATGCTTATCTGACACGCTTAATGCGTAATTAAATTTATTTTTCAATTTTTTTAGTACACGTGGATAATGCATTTATTGTTATTATCTTTAAATGAGAATTTCAACAGAAAAGATTTTAAAAAAAATTAAAAATCTTAAATCTGGCAACATATTCAGCATAACTTTCGTCTTTTAAGATCCACCACACCCACCCTAATACTTAATTTTCTTGTCCTTTGATATTAAAACAGATATACACTCAAACCTTTAAGGAAAAAAGATCAATAGAAACAATAACACCAACACACAAACACACACACATAAAGCAAAGTTAAATCAAACCCAACACACAAAACCCTGTTTTTTTTATCATCTTCAATAAATCGTCATGATAAGATGTGGTTTATGGTGTTTTTAGCATTTGAATTCAATAATATTCATGGAACTTTGGTCTTACTTTAGAGCTAATTTACTACAAAACATTAATTTTCATTTTCAAGATAAAATAATGAAGAAAATGAAGATTTTTCAACTCATAAATGACATCAAGTGAGTTACCCATCCCTATACTAATATTTGATCTATACCTATATATAAAAGATACTTGCATTGGTAGTTTTTTGTTTTGTTTTGTTAACTCTCGGTTCTTTGGAAAAAGATACCTTGATTTGAAATTCGACGAGTAGGTAAGTAAAGTCTGACTAACGATTATTTAACCCATAAGTTAAACTCGGTTCTTCTAAACAAATTATTTTTTGTTGAGCTCATTAACCATTTGAATTTATTGTTTAGTTTATTGGTAGTTTTTTTTTCATTGTTATATTTAATTTTGACATTTCAGCTCAAGTTAATTTACAATTTTGCTATTTTTTATTCGATCAATTTTTTTATTTTAAATACTTACACACGTATGTATACAGGGAAAATCTTTGGCGTGACATTTTTTTCAGCACTTTAAATGTTATATAAACCGTTTAATTCACAATATTTTTCTTTTTCACTCAATCAGAACTTATTATTTTTTTTCTTTTTTACTCAATCAAAATTTATTTTAAATAATCACTTAAAATTTTGTAATCTATATTGTTTTGACAAATTATAATTTTTAGTTTTACAGGTTAAATTTTGAAACATTAATATCAAGAGTACTTGAGAGTTTATCGCAATCAGTTTATTAGAGATATTTTTTTTTAGCAAATTTTTAAAGAAATCTTAAAAATACTATTTTTTTAACATTCACTTTAGCATTCATTTTTTTATTAGGTAACTTCACCATTTTATATGAGATCTATTTACAAAGTATGAGTTTCATTTGAATTTTATTAAATGAATGAACGGGTGTTAGAAAATATGTTAAAAAGAAAACGCGGGTGCTAGAAAATGTGTTAAAAAGAAAATGTGAATATAACTCCTCTCAATTTTATATAATCAATTGCTTAGCAGAAGTCATCATCATGAGATTTTTACCAGTACTAGTATGGAACTTAGATTATGTGTGTTTCCTTCTTTCATTCACACGCGAACACAGCTGACAGTAGATTGCTAAGTTAAAGTGGTGGCAACAACTTCTACAACTTGCATTTCTCTTTCCCACGTGTGCTTACTTGTGTTGGACTGAGAAATAAATTTGAGTACAAACATCCAACATCATGTCCCACTTAAATCCCCACTAAATGAATTTTCTTTATATATTTAATTGAGTGTGTGGAATTAATTGCCATGTACGATGAGAGGGGAGACTCTTGTGCATTATGTCCAAACTAAAAGGGTTAAATATGTCTTTGATTTTATAGATATATCAACTTTTTTTTGTTTTTTTTGTTGGAGTTTGAACCCCGGATCTTGCATATTTTATGCCTTGTCCATACTAATTGAGCTAGACTCACAAGGACAATTTAGTTTCTATTTTTAAGTCAATTTTTGTATTTTTTTTTTTTATTATATGCAGAAATGTGTAGAATATTATAAAAATCTCTAAAAAAAATAGAATTAAATATGAATTTTTAACCGCAAAAAATATATAAAATCATATTTAATTTATGGTTTGTAAAAAAATTCTAATTTTTTTAGAGAAATTCTTATAGTATTATTAATCTTTCTGCAAAATTTTAATAAAGATATGAATTCTACATATGAGTTTACTTTAATGGAGGGACCAAAAGTGAAGGTGGAATTTTTTTAGGGGACTAAAAGTTGAAGAATTTTTTTTGGAGGAACTAAAACAAAAAGTCGACATATTTATAGGGACAAAAACATATTTAACCCAAACTAAAAATAGTTTTTAAATAGGTCTCACGTATATATATCATTTATTTTTAATTTTTTAATAAAAATATTTATTAAAGATTCAACGACTTAAATGATAGTAGATTAAAAAGAGTTCCTAAATAGATTTATTAATGTGTACTTTAAAATTTGCATTTAGAAAATAAATAAAAATAAATCGAAAAGAGTAAGAATTACATGAATTTGAGATACTGAGACCAATTTTGATCTAATTTCTTTCCTATTTTAGTTGTGGGACCTATAATTGCTGAATAGAGAAATAATTCTTATATAGTTGTCGGTCACTAAGTACTCATTGTTTTCCCTCTAATACAATATTGAGTCTTGAAGGAATCTATAAATAGAACTTTCTATCTTGAAAATCTAAACTATTACTTTTTATGAAGTAATAATTACATTACTTTTTAATAAAATTTTGGCTTAAATGCTCTTTTAGTCCCTTAAGTATTTATTTAATATCGCTTTGGTCCCTTAACTAAAAAAAGGATTGTTTGAGTACTTTAATTTAATTTTCGTTACACTTTTTGGTCCCTTCCGTTAGGTTTCCATTAGGTTTAATAAAAAACGTTAAGTGTGGTACACATGTCGTTTTGGCATTGGCTCTGGAAACGTTAAGGGACCAAAGCGATACCAAATAAATATTTAAGGGACTAAAAGAGCATTTAAGCTTTTTTTATATCTTTCCTTTCTTCATCTTCTTCATTCTATTTCTCCCTCATCTTCATCACCTTCATACATATTTAAACCCAGAAAAATAAAAAAAATAAAAACTCAGTTATTTTTTTAATCTTCATCATGTTCATCAAAAACAACAAACAAACCCGGAAACCTTCATCATCATCTCTTCCATCACTATTTTATAAATAAAAAAAAACTTCATTTTCAAATCCGATCTAAATCCTTTATCATCATCACCAATCCTTCAAAAAAATCATTTTCGGATCTAAACCCATTTCCGCATGAATCATTTCTTTGCTCTTTCGATTGACTCGGCATGTGTTAAATCTCAAAGAAATTCAATCCATTTTTAATATATCTTTGATTTCAACTAAGAAGAAAGTGGATTCATACCCATTTTTCACACGAAATCGGTTTGAATAACTCAGTTTATGCATCTTTAATTTTTAATTCCAGTTTATGCATCTTTGTTGTCATTCATGCTTTTCTTTTCAAGTTTGCGATACCCATTTTTCATATTATGGAAATGTTGGTTTATTTTTCGTTTACAAGTTTGTGATTCTAGTTTATGGTGAATTTAATTTTCGTTTTCAAGTTTGGGATTCCATTTTGCTAATTTTTGTGTTTCCGGTTTGCACTACCTTGATAATTGATTTCAAAAACAGGACCAACTATGGGATTTTCCTATTGTTATTGAATCTGGAAAAAAAAATTAGGAAATAGATATGAAGATTTTGGTTGATTTGGTTTAGGGAGATTGAGAAATTGTGTTGTTTATATTGAAAGGGATGTTTTTGAATGGAAAAATTGGTTATTGATTGAGTTATGAAAATTGATTATGTTTATAGATTTGATGATGATGAAAAAGTTTTTTTTCTTCTGGGTTGGTGTGTTGTTGATGATGAAGATCATGAAGAAAAGGATGGAAGGAGAATGAAGAAGATGAATAGTACAAACCCTAACGTTTTTTTGAATTTTTTTAACAGATGGGACCAAAACAGGTAACGGAGATAAAGATAAAGTACTCAAACAATCTTTTTTTTAGTTAAAGGACCAAAGCGATACCAACTAAATAATTAAGGGACCAAAAGAGCATTTAAGCCTAAAATTTTACTTCATTTGGTGCTTAACCAATGCCCCGGGGGCACTGGTCAACATTCTCCTACAATATTTAATAGGTTGCGGTCCTTATTAAGTAAATGTCTCATTACTGAAGATGCTCTAAAGATGACACGTTATGAGCATAATAATATTGATTTAAGAAGATTTGAAGGGGTGGTCGGTGGTGGTGACGGACATGTGGTGTGGAGGGAATGTTGTATGGTATCGATATGTGTGATCCGTTTCCGGTGGCTGCAGGTGTGGCGACATCTCTTTCATTCGTGATTAATCCTCCTTCAACGAACTCCCGGATCATTTGTCGTTGTAAGGGTCATGGTGGTTGTGGTTGTTCACGTCGGTGGCCGTGGTGCTTCAGATTTTGCTTATTTGGTGGCAGACCCCCCAAGTCATTGGGTGTTCGTTATATTTACTATTTCGATGTTGTATTCTGTTTGTGTTGTGGTGGTGGTGGTGATGCGTGGTGGTGGTGTTGTTGTTTAGGTGATGAGGCGGGTGTTTGTTGAGGGTAATTTCTTTTGGAGGCAGTCTCTGTTACTCTGGTCCTTGTTCGTCGTCACTAGCTCTTGTTTGCGTTTTTTGGGGTTGTTAAGGTTTTAGGGTGTTTGGAGGAAGCGGGTCCCATTGAGTTGAGCCTTTTCCTTTTGATCTGTTTGTTGTTTGCACCACCACTTATCTTGTCGGTTGTCATACTTTTTTGTGTGCTGGTTACCGGTGAGCCGATTACTTTTGCTTCGAGATCGGGAGTCAGTGTCTAGTTGCAATCTTGTTTGGCAGGATTTGGTGTTTCTTTGGTGTACCGAGGGTGAGGGGTACCCTTCTGATTTGGTCCTAAAGTCTGGTGGGCCGATCACTTTTGATTCGAGATCGGGAGTCAACTCTTTGGATCAAGTTTGGTTTTGGGATTTTTATGGTTTCTTTCGGTGGATCAGAGGTCGAGAGGTGGTGGAAGCTAAATGATCTTTCAGATAAGAGTGTTTCGATGTGGCTCAGCTTTGGTGTTAAGGAGTGTGAGTTTATTTTTGAGGGGTGTTTTTCTTTGGGGGTGGGTAGTGACGACGGGTGATGTTGGATATTGATTTTACAGTGGTCATTTTCGTGAAAGAGTATGTTTTCGGTGGTGACTTTTTTTGGTGGGTGTTGTCCTCAGGGGCGTTTTTAAGGTGTTTATTTTTGGGTGTTCCGCATATATACGACACCTTTTATTTGCATTCTCAATTTCACCGGTCTCGTTTCGTCTTGAGCATAGATCTAGTTGTTTAATAAAATTTGTTGTAAAATAAAATAAAATAATAATATACCTGAATTTTCACACAATAAAATCCAGTGACGGATCCGGAAATTTCTACCCATGAAGGCAAGATTAGATATCACAAATGGTTGTTGAAAAATATAACAGTGTGCATAAGTCATAAAATAGTCACATTAATTACCGTAGAAAAATTGGAGATTACAAGTACAACTATATCATTATACGTCTGAAAGATTAAAGAAGCTTCAACATCTATGTACCTTTCCGAAGATAAAAAACATCTATGTGTCTTTATATTTTATAGTAATTATTGTATAGTTTTTATTTTTCATACTATAAAAAATATCTATCTATTTATGTAATTAAACAATGATTAAAATTCCATCTTTCATATAATTTTGGTTTTAGTTATTTACATATAAAATTATTCAATATTTTTGTTGGGACAATACATAATAATATTTATTTATATTTAGTAGAATAATAGTAAAATATTCAATTATTACCAAATATAAGAAATAAGGTCGCTCATAACATAACTAGAGCATCCTATTCCCACACTAGCCCCCATATTTTCTATAATGTACCGCTTACTTTGTATACTCTACTTATGAATGAAATGCATTAATTTTTCCTATGCTAAAAAAAAAGGTGTGCGGGCAGCCGGCTCAATTTCCATATAGCTGCATCCGTTACCGGTGAAATCTTCAAACCATAATTTTCATGTTTTTATAATTATAAAACAAAAGAAGAAAAAAACTATGGTTAGGTCGATAACACTTGTTTTCCAAAACAAAGCTTATACTTCAAACAATAGTGAATGTGTTTTTTTTATCAAGTTTAGTAGTTTGATTCATATAAATGTGGAGAAGTTGGAAACTCGGTGTTCAAACTCTGCTATTGTGCATTTTATTCCTATAATTATCAATTGAGTCGTAATCACAAATATATTGAACATTTTCTTTAGGGAATATTGAACATGTTATAACCAACGTTAATCTTCTTTAATTTAATTATGCAATTTTTTTTATATTGAACTTTCTCAAAATGTGAAAAATCTAGAATTTCAATTTGTCCGGAAAAAATACGGGGCAAAGGAAAATCTGGGGTATAGGAACTAGTTGGAGATATCGAGTATATTCTTCGCAGCACATATGTATAATTTTACAATTTTTAAGTTTGTTTGGAAACCAATTTAAAAAACTTGAAACAAATCTTCAAGTTAATCCACCTAAGTTCGAACCTTGGAAGTTGCAAATGATGCATGTGACTACAAGTGAGTAGCAGCACAGCGGAGAAAATATATGGTAGAATACGAGTAAGACTGAATACAAATAAATCAGACTTGTAAGATGTAAAATTTGCTCAAAAAAAAGTAGTGGTATAAAAATCAAACTAATGATATGGTGAATCCAAATTGATCCAATTGGTTTTTTTTTTTTTTTCCTTCTGTTCGGGCCAAATCAAATGAATCAAAA
>Ga0228710_1001284_pt1 | contig 37137 bp, 22 predicted proteins | sample MedpolnodulmetaG_FD_177995 | JGI IMG/M metagenome (GOLD analysis project Ga0228710, IMG submission 177995) | Root nodule microbial communities from Medicago polymorpha collected in Santa Monica, California, United States - pink nodules | ecosystem: Host-associated > Plants > Roots > Nodule...
TATTACTCTGTTTTTTTTTTTTTTTTTTGAGGGGACACACTGTATTGGTTATACTTGTGTTTAATTTGGTTATATATTTGGAAGGTTCCCTCAAAAAAAAATTGGAAGGTTTTATTTCAGGAATGAATTTTGACTGGTGCTGTGCTTACGGAGTTACTGTTTGGTATTAGTGAGAAACTTTAGAAACTAAACATGGACTAGTCATGAGGCTTAAACATGCAAATCATATAATCGGGGATCATGAAAATGAATAGTTTGCAAATGTAAACAACAAAAGCATCTGAAAAATGTGAAACTATCGATTTAACATTAGTCTAGTAAAACAAAAATATCAGTGTTGTATTTCTGCTGTGTCTCCAAATGACAATCCATTCTGCAGCAACCGATGATAATTCAAACTTGCTAACATGATCACTAGGAAACATTCTAAAGAGTGAAAATTGTACTCAAACGGAAACATGTGATGCACTCCCGCATAAGTATCAACCATCTATGAGCAGTTCTCCGCAATTAACGATTCTGCAAGGCTTTTTAGGGATATCTAACCTGCTTGTTTCCTGAGATTCAAGTGTCCTCACAACATCCATTCCATCAATAACATGTCCAAACACGACATGTCGATTGTCTAACCACGGAGTCTACATCATAAAATCACAACATTAAGATCATATGCAGAATATTTGAATATATTAGTAAGTAAACCAAACATGTTACTTAGCATATACAGAAAATAAGGAATGTTCTCCAGTCTAATATTCAAACATAACAGATAGAGCTGTATATACCATGCCATAGCGAGGCTTTCCAGAAATTCGAATTTTACATTCATTAAAAGCGTATAAAGTTTTGAAGTAAAAATATCAGGACAGTACATGTCTCTCACCTTAACAGTGCAAATAAAAAATTGACTACCATTGGTATTAGGACCGGCATTTGCCATGCTCAAAACTCCAGGACCAACATGCTTCACTGCAAGAAGTGTTGAAAATAAACTGGAATTAAAGCCAAGGAGGAATTTTAAAAACCAAGCACTATTTAAAAATCTAGATATACTACTACTGTACAACATGCAACAGAGACATACAGGCAAAACTCTCATCTTCAAAACTAGAACCATAGATACTAGCTCCACCGGTTCCCTGCAGTCAATGGAAACACATTTTGAGTGAGAAGAAACATAATTACCTTCATTGAAACAAATACATGGCAAGTGGAAGTAAATGTTCACATTGACATACAAACAAATATAACAAAGGCTATTCACATCTACAAGCAAACAAACAAATGCAACAAATCTCACATTTCCCTCAGTGAAGTCCCCTCCCTGAATCATGAATTCTTTGATTATACGATGGAAGGAGCATCCTTTGTAACCGTATCCTTTCTCTCCTGCACAAGATTATTGAAGCCAAACTTTAAAATGCTATGTTACACAATTTATTCAAAAAAGTAATCCAAGTACAAGAACAAAGGTGCAGAAAAATATGGTTGCTTGCCTGTGCACAAAGCACGGAAATTTTCAACTGTTTTAGGAGCAACCTCTCCAAACAAGCCTAAAACAATTCTGCCCAAAGATTCACCCCCAGCTTCTACGTCAAAGAAACATTTGGTAGTGACTTTGGCTTGCAGCTCTTGAACCTAATAACAGTAACAAAACCATGTAAGAAAATAAACATCCAACATCTTAATCACAACATAGTCGACAATTGAACAATTTCGACAATTTTGTCATTAACAAATAGTCAATAAGATTATAAACATGGAGTTATCAAAATAAACAATAAAAATACTTAATGAAATCAAACAACAACAAACGAGCATTCTAAATATGAAAAATCATTTCAGATAGGTTTAGTTTAAGAAAATGTTTTCAACTCGTTTTCTGTTTTCCTTATAAATTACAAAAGTAACATTGTATAAGACTATAAGTATTGTTATGAACAACTTTCTGGTTGTTCATAAATGAAAAGATAATGTTCTAAAAGAGACTAAAAGCTATAACTAAACTATTCTAATATAACTACTTTCTTCATTCATTCATTTGATAATCATTACAATGACCGATCACTTATTTATAGCATTGATATTCTAACAATTTAACCAATGACTCAATCATTCTAGATCCTGCTAGAAAACATGACTCATCACTTAAGTTGGGACTATTATATTCTATTGGGATCTTCTGGATCATTCATTACAAATATTCTCGAGTAAACAGTCATTTTGATCCCAAATGTAAGAGGCACTAAAGTAGTCATCAAATTACAAAAACATCCCTAAATGTGTCCTTTGTTAGAAATTTTATTTTGAGAAATGATATTTTTGGACTAAATTAACTAACTGAAAAACATTCAAAGATCAAACTAACTGTTAACTCATTTATTCTCACTTTGTTACTAGTTGTTATGAAAATAGATAAAACATTGTTATTGTCACCCATATCATAATAATACATACTCTTCAACAGCTCCCACCAACAATTATAAATTCGAAAATGAAAAACTAACATTTTCAGAAGCAGCAGCTGCACATGTGATTCTCTTATATCTAATTGATCTTGCTACAGAAGATTGTTGCGTGGCTGAAAACCTCAAAGCAACAAATGACAATGATTTATTGTAACCAATTTGTGACCTTTGAAACATAGACAACGCATCTTGGCTAAAATTACCCTGAAACAAAGTACAAAACATTAATGAAGAAAAACAATTGGAACATTAAAAACCCCCAAAACACCATTTGTGAAAAGTAACCTGAAGATGAGAAAGTTGGTTGTGAGATTGAAGCAAATGAGTTGAGAATGAAGAAGCCATGGATAGTGGATACACACACCTAACTGCAACAAGAAATGGTTTTGTTTTGGTTGAGAAGAACGAAGACGAATATTCTCGCTAAAGCGGTACTATATATATTTATTTAAAAAATGCTCTTTTTCTAATTTCGATGAGATGAAAAATTAAATTCACAAAAATAATATCGAATGATATGATAAACATCTTTTAATTAGATATCTTGGATTCAAATTTTTTTTTATGGAATTTTGAGTTTAGATTTAGTCACGAGATGTGTTAAGAGACCGTTTGCATTTTTTAAAAGATAATCTTTTTTTTAACGGCAAAAAGATTATCTTTTTTTATTTTTAGTGTTTGTTTAAATTTTTTAAAATTTCATTTTATTAAATGAATCATTTTTAGGTTCAAAATATAGATTTTCCAAAAAAACATAGAAATTGTAAGAATTTCAAATCTTAAAAAAAATTATGATGGTAAACAAACAAAAACTAATTTTAAATTTTATAAAAAAAAATCTAGATTTTCTAAAAACAAATTTTTTTTCTTATGCTAAAACAAACGCATCCTAAAACTTTTGAGTAAAAACTTTGTCATCGATTTTGATCTTTGCACACATGGATATCCGAATCACATAATAAAATTACACCTAAATATTTAGAAAAAGACACGGTCAAATAAATTATTTAGGAAAAGACACAATCTTTTTATTAATATGTTTCTACAACTGTGCTAACTTTTCTTAAAGAATTCGATGGACTATAGAAATTTATGTGTCCAAGTAATAATGTACTATAATTATCAATGATAATAATTAATCGGATAGCACTTGTGTGACATTGTGATGCTAATGTCATATATGTGACAAGTGACACCATTTCATTAAAAAAATAACAAAAAGCAAACAATTCATATAAAAGAAAAAGATGAAAACCATTTGTCACATTATAGTTGGCAAATACCGCATAACATTGGTATCACAATGTCACACAAGTGTTATCCTTCGTTGATACGTATAAAAACCCCTTAACCAACGAAATTTGTCGTTTTCTTTGGTTCTGCATTATATATATTCTTCTAAAGTTAATTGTTTTCGGTATTTATCATCAGTTAAACTCCTTTTACGGTGTACCAAAAAAGAAGTTTAGAAAGAAAAGAAGCCAAAGTGCTAAAAATAATCTCGAAACTAAAAAGGAATGCCCAAAAACTAACAACTCATCAACCAATTCTAGAAGCAATAGTTCCTAAGCAATCAAGTGAATGATTCCACCACTGATTTAAATTAGTCAAGTGGATTGACTGATATTTCATCAAAGGAAAGTTGGATAATGGATTGATAACTACATCCTATATTTATTCCTTGTGGGTAACACCCGGTAAATATGTTAAATTCTTAAAATAAAATAAAAAAGGTAAATGTGTTAATAAAGGGTTTATCAATTGCAAGATTGAGTCAACTTATTTATAAGTTGAGAATGATAGATATTCATTCAAAGTGGCAAAGGTCCATGTTGTGGCTCTGGTACAGTGGTCAGAGAATCTATTATTTCATCATCTTCATATTCCAAGGACCCATCAATGGCCTCATTTCTTCCCTCCGATGACATAACTATCTCAATTTAAACCTAAATAGTATTGGCAAGAACAATTATAAATTACCCAAAAAGAGAAGAAATAAAATGACAATATAGATTAAACAAAGCAAAAGAATCAATTAGTTACCGGCAAGAATGATATAAAATAACTAGTATTTAAAACAATTAGTTATTGGCAAGAATAATATAAGATGCTATTGTGTGAAACATTAGCAAAAGCACCCGTAACAAGTTAAACAAAGCATAAGTTAAACAAAGAAAAAGAAAAAGCAAAAATTAAGACACGGTAGCGGGGGGTATACCTTTTCTTCAGTAAAAGAATTGTTGCATTTGATTTTAAGTTAATGGAAGCAAGCACAACATGGAAGGAAGGTAATCTTTGAGCAAAACGTAACAGAGAAGAGAAGGAAGAAAGAGAAGAGTTAATTGAAAATTACCGTTTTCCCCTTCAGTTTTAATTTCCTCAAAAAACAAAAACGTGGGCATTTATGTCCAAGTGAAAAGGTGTTGGTTGCTAAAATAGACTTTCATGAAAATGAGTGGGTCTATTGTAGCAAACCCCATAAAAGAAATATCAATTTTGACATATAAATGTTTGGTCCGATTTTGATTACCTTGGAAAATACAAGTCAAAACACATATAAAATTTATAACTACATTCTCCCTCCGTTTCAAAATTAGTGTGGTTTTAGCCAAAAATATTTGTTTTAAAATGAATGTCACTTGCAGTTTTCAATTCAATAATAAATTTTTCTTTTCAATTGTGTCATTCAATTAAGTGGGTGAGGTGGTTCTCTCTCACACTTGGCATCAATTTTTCCCCCAACTAAATCAACTTTGGCTTAACGGACAGATCGACTTTGGCGTAACGGAGGTTGATAGAAAGGACCTATCTGAAACAAACTCGAAACTTAAAGGACCTATATGAAACCTTAGAAACTTAAAGGACCTATCCGATACAAACTCGAAACTTAAAAGACTTATCTGAAACCTTAGAAACTTAAAGGACATATATGAAACAAACATGAAACTTAAATGACCCGGGGAGGTATTTGCCCAATTATATATACTACTTTCAAAGTATTATTTTTTCTTTAATGAAAAACAAACCAATAGTTGATTATGATAATTTGGTAAAATAACATCTCACTTTGTTTAATTAAAACATTTTTTAATACGTATGTAAAAAATTTAAACGACGATCATTTTAAATCGGAAATAGTAATTTCTAATGTAGAAGTGATGTTTAAACAATTCCCAAGGAACCTGTAAAAAATCTTAAACTAACACATCCCCCAAAAAAAATCTTAACCTACAAAATATTGTCCAAAAAAAAGGCAAGAGGATAGAAAAAAAAAAGAAAAGGAAAGAGGATAGAAATGAAATTAGTGCAATGCATTTTTTTTAGATTGAATTTCTTAGGTTAAATTAGTGCTAACCTAATACACCAAATGAGCGGAAAAATATTAGGTTAAATTGCTGCAGACCTAAAAAAATTAATAAATAAGGATAACATGTATTTTCCTTGTTTTTATTTTTGTGACAAACTTTTTTTTTTTTAAGGATTTGTGAACATTTTTTTGTTTATGTATTTTTTTTATTCTCTTAAATAAATATTTAAATATTTCTTATTTTGTTTATTAATAATTCAATTCAACCACAATTTAACTATTAAATCATGATCCGTAGGTCTCAATGGTTCGAACTACGGTCCGATAATTAAACCATTGATTAAAAGGTTTATAAAGTGTTGGATTAAAATATTTTATGACCGTCTAAAAAAATCAATTTCAAACGTGCTTTTAAACTCATATCATTCATTACTTCAGTCGTCATAGAAGATGACAAATGATTATGAATTTAGGAACAAGCGTGTACAACAATGTCACTCTGGTTAACTGATGAGGAACATTATTTGTTTGTCTTCTAATAAAATCTATCATAAAGTTTTGCGTAGAACTAAGCAAAGCTTTGAAAATATTTAAAATGACACTAAAATTGGAGTTGGTGATGGACTTTCTGGAGCTGTCGTCAACTACTTGTTTGCAATCAAGTTCAATAAACACTCGGGGTTAACTCATGCTACCAAGCCAACTAATTGTTTCCTTTAAGCCGCATGCCTCTACTTCCCGAGATTGTGGTAACCCTTTAAACCAATAAGTCTTTGGTGCTGCCAAGTCCCCTTTGTCGCCATTGATACAAATCCTTATACCATACTGCCCTTGCTCCTGAAAGATTGTCTTATCAATATTACACTTCAAAGGTCCGACTTTAGGCCTTCGCAACTGAATCATATCAGTTATGACACAGTTCAAACCTAAAGTTGAGTCATCTCACCAAGCTTCGTGTTGATCTCTTCAGATGCACACTTGATTCCAATCAAGCCATGATGCCATGATTCACGCACAAACTTTACAGTCACTCGTGGAGGAGTTTCAACATCATTACAAAGTTTGTCGTTTCAACTCTTCTATATATACCATAGAATCATAGCAAACATACATACATACATTTTGTTGTGACATTGAATCGAGGAGTTGGAAAAATAATGCCATAAACCATCAACAAATCAAGTTTTTCATAAATAAACTAAAATCACTTCAAAGGTAGCATTAGAAACTCAATCCAAAAATCTAGTATAATGGTAAAAATACATATTTTGAACCTGAAGGTTTTGGATTCGAGCTCCACTAGTACTTTTGGAGGGAGATAAAATTGGAGTTGGCGTTTAATTTATTGCAGATGCCGTCAACCAATTGCTTGCAATCAAATTCAATAAGCACCCGAATTTAACTCATGTTACCAAGCCAACTAATCGTGTTCTTTAAGCCCCAATGCCTTTGCTTACTGAGGTTGTGGTAACCCTTTAAGCCAAGAAGGTTTTGCTGCTACGAAGTCTCCTTTGTCGTCCCTAAGACACATCCATATACCATACTGCCCTTGCTCTTGAAAGATTGTTGCATTGATGTTACACTTCAAAGTCCATGCTTTTGGCATTTGTCATCGATCTAAAGTCTAAATCTAAAGTTGAGTCATCTTTCAATGTTTTGAGTTAATCTCTTCAGTTGCGCACTTGCCTCCAATCAACCATGATTTGTGTGCCAACTATACCGTCACTCGTGAAAGAATTTCAACATCAATACAAAGTTTGTCGCTTCACCTCTTCCATATGTCTCCAACAAATTGAATCATCTTAATGAGATACCTAAACTAAAATTGTAATGAGATCCCTAAACTAATATGTTTATTTATTTTTTAACTAGTTCCATTCATTACAATTTGACTAACATTGACTAATGGAAATATAATGAGTAAATAAGCAATTACCCTTCTAAAATTGTAAGTTTCGTCAATTACCCCTTGAAATTAATAAAACTTCAATTACCCCCCCTGAAATTGCACAACGTTAATCAATTTACCCCATCCGTCAAATTCTTCTGTTAGCCAACATGACATTTTGCAAATAGCCCCCCTGAAGTTTTGCACTTATGTGCAAAATGCCCCAAAACTTCAAAATTTATATATTTTTTTTCTTATCCTTGACAAATGTGGAAGAGGAGATGAAGAAATATCAATACTACTATAATCCATCCATGGATTTATATGCATACCCAGAAATTGGATACCCATAAATCAATAAAAAATAGTCAAAGTTTAGTCAATGCTAGTTGTAAGTTCTCGCTTCAAGTTTACTTTTATTATCATGTAAGTGTAAAATAAATCATGAATGCAAATTGATTTACATATTTTTCTTTGCATGAGAGACACTTATATATCCTTGTACATGTTATCTCAAGCTACAAAGTGGCAGATTATCAACTACGCAGATATTTCAATAATCTCTTCTTTACAATCATTCTTTGTTTTATATTAGGGTTAGATATATTTTTAATCCTTATAAAATAATTTTTTAAAATTTGGTCCCCGCATACATTTCAATTTAAGTCTTTGTCTTGAAACAATTTTTTACAAAAATGTGTGTTTTTTTTCCCTCGAACTAAATAGTCTCTTTAAAAGTATAAAGACACTAAAATTGAATAAAATTTATTCATAAAGAAAAAAAATATAAATTTTCAAGTTCGGGGGCATTTTGCACATAAGTGCAAAACTTTTGGGGGTATTTGCAAAACATCATGTTGACGAACAGAAGAATTTGACGGAGGGGTAAATTGATTAACGTGGATAATTGACAAAACATACAATTTCAAGGGTAATCGCCGAAATATAATAGAAGTACTGAATTACATACTACAACAAAAAAATTCCCTTAAAAAAATGTTTAAACTTGAAAAATGTACATATATTTGTTTATGAACGAGAGTCAAGCGTTGATGTCCTGAAGAAAGAAAAGGAAAAAACGAAGCAAGCAAATATATAGACCGACAAGTTTTAGAAGTCCGTGAATGTTTTATGCGACACGTGCGGTATTATTGTCTTTTCGAGTAAAAAACTTGACACGAGAAAATAAAGATCGGAGAGAGACAAAGATCCATTCCAGTTCCAGTACCACACATACATTGGAGAGTGTGAGTGAAGAAGCTTCAGTTCAGTTCCGAGAAATGAGAAGAATGAATATTCTGATAATAATAACAGTAGTAACGTTTTTCTTTGTCATCTCCTCAGTTAGATCTCACGAGGAAAACGATGTCGTTTCAGTTCCATTCGCAGCTATACGTTCATCCTCTCCCCTGCTGCCTCAACCTCTTATGATCCCACTCACTCTTATTCATGGAGCTGATTCTAAAGGAGCAGGTTTCTCTCTTACTATCATGTTAGTGTAACATATTGAGACTTTGTTTCCTTATTTTCATAAAGGATAGCTTATGGAAACAACCAACTTACAGCTTATATGAAAACAGTTTGTCTTTTGTTATAGACATGCTTTATTCAAAGAGGGTCTGGATATATAGTTGTTAAAACTGACACAATACATGTAGAATAGGACGGATAGCATAGTGTTTGTGCTTGTTTAGGTTAATCCATGTCTTCACTATTCATGGTGTTGGTGTGGTAGAACCTATTTTGTTATAATGCCAGTGTGCCTCAAATGGATATCACCGAGCTTTATGTTTTTGTTCTGTCAGTATGTTTGGATGGAACTTTACCTGGTTACCACTTCCATCCCGGATCTGGATCTGCTACAAATAGTTGGCTCATTCAATTGGAGGTATGTAAAATAGTGTTTAAGTATTTTGATCAGTCTCAGTAACAATAGTTTCATCGTTTGACAATATCATAAATTTTAAGACTGTATGAAACTATACTATTTTTGTAGCCATGCTGATTGCTAAGTGTTATGTACACCTGTTTGAAAACTTTTCTTCAGGGAGGAGGATGGTGTAATACCATCAGAAGTTGTGTCTTTAGAAAAACTACTCGACGCGGTTCCTCAAAATACATGGAAAAGCAACTACCTTTCACTGGAATATTGAGCAATAAAGCTCAAGAAAATCCTGGTTTTTTCCTTTTACCCTTCCACCCATATGTGTACTGAAATTCGTGAGTTATGTGTTATAATTTTTGTGGACATCATCTATTGTGCACAGATTTCTTTAACTGGAACAGAGTCAAAGTGAGGTACTGTGATGGGGCGTCTTTCAGCGGAGACAGTCAAAACGAGGTCAGTGATAGTATGACAACGCTTTTTTTTTTTCCCAAGAGGATTTTTTTCTTCCTATTATTGTCATTGACATACATCATGTCGATTAGTAACTACTTAGTTAAATTATTCTTTGGAAATTTGTGGCTGCAAAAAACACCATTCATTTTGTGGCATGATTCAAAATATTATCTCACGCAGCCTGCTGGGGTGGGGAGAGGTAAAACTATGGTTGTAGGATTACACTATTATCCTGGTCATACAAATCATGTTTGCATCGTATATGATCAACTTCTGCAATACAATAATTCATAAATTTGAAAGTATATATACAGACATATTTAATGTTTACATTTTTCAAATGTACATTTTTCTTGTGGCAGGAAGAAGGCATTAAAGCTTGAAAATATGAGATAAACGCATCTATTAGTTTTTTTTATTAGTCTTTGCTAGTATGGAGGAAATGTCTTTTCTAATGAATGGGCTCTTCTTATAGAAGGATTCTTTCTATTGACTTGTGAATTCATACCCCTTTCAGGCTGCACAGCTTCAATTTAGAGGACAGAAAATATGGCTAGCTGCAATGGAAGAATTAATGTCCAAGGGAATGAAGAACGCCAACCAGGTTTTCCATATTGGAATATCGTAATTTTTTATTCAATCATAGATGTCCATGGATGCTAATGATTTTTTTTTCAGGCTCTTTTATCTGGATGCTCTGCGGGTGGTCTGGCATCTATACTACATTGCGATGAGTTCCAAAGCTTGTTTCCAAAATCTACCAAAGTGAAATGTTTGAGTGATGCTGGATTTTTTCTTGATGCGTAAGTAATATATTTTGTTTCATACGACCTCTAGCCTTCATCATTGCCTGTAAACTTGGATATAATTGTTTAACTGTTCAATCATGTAGAACTGATGTATCTGGGGGGCACACATTGAGGAATCTGTTTGGAGGTGTAGTTAACTTACAGGTAATATTTATTTTAATGTAATTGTCAAAGATTGTATAATCTTGCAATGAAATCTTCTGTTAGTGGTTTTACCTTTCTGTTAGAAAACTTGTATAAATATGTAACTTTATTGACGTCTTTGAAATTGTAGGAAGTGCAAAAAATTCTACCAAAAAGCTGTCTCAACCACCTGGACCCAACTTCGGTAATTTTCCGATTCTTGATGTGATTCTGTTCATAGCTTGAAATCGCTAGATTTGCAAATTTTAAGCATATAAACTCTATTTTTTCAGTGCTTCTTTCCTCAAAATTTGATCGATCATGTTCAGACTCCACTGTTTCTGCTGAATGCAGCTTATGATGCATGGCAGGTAATACTCACTTGTCTTTGTGTCCTCAAAGTGCTATCATATGGATGCCATAGCTTCTAGTTTAACCAACTTGTGTTTGTGGTATAGACTAATCTCTTGAAATTGTTTTATTTAGTTCCAAGAAAGTCTAGCCCCGCATTCAGCAGATCCTCATGGATCTTGGAATAATTGTAAATCAAATCATGCAAATTGTAATTCATCCCAAATTCAGATCCTCCAAAGTAATTTTGACACTCTCTACTAATGTGTAAACTATGCATAGCAAATTGATGTATATCTTAAAATATCTGAGTTCCTTGCAATGCATTTCTTCTTTTAATCAGACTTCAGAAATCAAATGCTAAATGACATGAAAGGATTTTCAACGACTTCTCAATCCGGATTATTCATAAATTCTTGTTTTGCTCATTGCCAATCGGAGAGACAAGATACATGGTTTGCTGATGACTCTCCCCTCCTTAACAACATGGTATGCGTGAATAAAGATTTCTATGCTTCTAAAATAGTACAGTTGGAACAACATGTTTAATTTGTTTAACTCTTTTCCTCTTCTATTTCGGAGAATTGGAAATACTATGTGAAAGAGAGATAATGGATAGAGACTAAAAATTATTTGTGATAAAACCTTTGCCATGATGGAAGCTCTTAATGATTAGAACATAACAAGACTACTCAAGTTTCATTCCTCTCCCTTTCTTTTTATTGTTCTCAGAAAATAACCATCTGATGATGTAATATATTTTATAATGCAGCCAATTGCGACTGCCATTGGAAATTGGTTTTTTGATCGTCAAGTTGTCAAAGCTATTGATTGTGCTTACCCCTGTGACAATACCTGCCATAATCTGGTCTTCAAGTGAGTCAAAGTTATTGTCTTTCGTATGGTAATTGTTATTCACAATTTGATCATTGTGATTGCCATTTGTGAATTTATCATTCTTAATTGTTATAGAAAAACATTCTTGGCTAAGGCCATTACAACTCTTTGGGTCTATCATATTCACTTATAGGTTGCTTTAATAAAATTTCTTTGGATTGAAAATCCAAAATTATTGAACCTGTACTTTTGATGCCACCTTTTTATATTTGAAGATATTATGCTTTTATCCAATTATAATTTTCCCAGGGACCCCATTCTATGCCTGAAGGGTGGTACCTTCTTTTTAATTGCACCACTTTTCAAGTTAATAAAATTACAGATTGGCATCTAAAAAATTAGAGTAAATTTTCACAAGGCATCTGATTTGAGTTCTGAAACTTGCTCTTTTATTATTGTTATGATAAATTTCAATGATAGACCTTTTATCGACCATTTGAGTCATCACAATTCATTGGTAGAACTTTTTGGAATGATTACATTTGAAATGGTGACGTTAGTTGAAATTTGTTTATATTTCAGTCTATCAAATATAATTTGGTTTTTTTTATATGAGTCCGGAGGGAGTACGGTGTTTTCGGGCTTAGGTTGAAGTTGAACTACTGTGGTATGTGTACTGAAAGCATGATAATTTAAATGTGAAATTTCAATGTCTTGCGCCTCCTATTGTATCATGATCCCTTAGATCTTAAAATCAACCCAATATTCGGGCCAAAAGTTCCGAGTAGTTTCCTTTCCAACACCATGTAGGTGATTTGGACAGAACTCAGGAAACAGCGGATAGTTAGAGAGGTCATGCTTTTGGTTTTATGTTGGATTATATTGGAATAGGCTGTCTCCTCTGAATACATCCCTCCACGTCCATCACTAATTGATTTGGTGCGTGGATAATTTGGTGGGTGACTTGAATGGATAGGCTCGGATATTGTGTTAAGTTGTTATATTAAGCCAAGTTCATCCTTATAAAACACCGGATAGTTAGAGAGTTGGTGTGTTTGGTATCATGTTGAATGGCATTGGGTTTGGTGTTTGGATAATTTGGTGGGTGACTCGAATAGATAGTCTCATATACCATCTTAAGTTGTGATATTAGACTAAATTCATCATTACAAAACTGGTTTGTAAGATGAGAAGTGTCACTCTTTATGAACTCTTTTCAGACCTCATCTACTTTATGTGAAACTTGGACTTTTTCCAATACCTACATCGTCCCATTTTAAGAATACCAGAAATTGCACCTTCTTTCTTTTCTCCAATTCACACTATGACACTGAGATTCATATTTTCGTGCTTTACAGTGTTGGTAAATCTGCCATGGTAGACTCTCAATCCACAAGGTTGACTTTTACCTTACCCTTCCTTCCATTTTATTTCCCATCTTCGCAATTCCATGGTGGAACTGAAATTCTTATATATTCCTCCTTTGCAGTGATGATATTCCTACCTCCATGCTATATTCCCGCTCCACAAGGTTGACTTTTAGTGCTGGCTTATTTGTACTAAGTGCTTTATTGCCAATTACATGCTCGTAATACACCGTGGTGTTAACAAAATTCGAATTACACAATGGTGCTATATATAATATAATATATAGCACTTTAAACTCGTGCTTCAAGTTACAAGATTCAAGGAAAGCAAAGATAAGAATTTTGTCTTGAGACACTAGTGAAAGTATGCCTGGTTGGAATGGAAATATTCTCTACGTTACAGGATTCTGATGCTCTAGCCTGCAGGTGGTGGATTGGGAATAGATACTTAATATAATGAGACCATTAGATAGAGAACAAATTGGAGTAATGATGCTATGTACAAGTGGTGTTGGTGTGATTGGATTGGATTATTAAGAGGTCATGTTAAAAGTATGTATGCCCCATGCAAAAGCAAGTTTAAGGAGTTCAAACGCTCTCAAACATATATGTCTATAGTCCTGTTTTACTACTATAAATGAGTAAAGTGTAAAGGTAAAATAATCTAGAGTTGTTATTTCAAGAAATTTCTAGTTCATGTTATACTTGCAATATGCACGATTGATTTGTTAATCAATGGTCCATAATACTCACTTGATCTTCAAAAGTGAGATGCTCACTTTCGAGAAGCTCAATCTCCAAATATGCTATTTATTAGGGATTGCAACCTGTGCTAACCGGTGGATACTTGAGTTAAGGTAAGCCTCAAAATTGATAGAATTTTGTGAGTTGGATTGATTCCATTCAGCTTAGTGTACACAATAATCCATGGTTTTGTTCAGGGCCGTCTTAAACAATTCGGAGGTCCTGTTGTAATTTTAAAAAAAATAGAATTAAACTGAAGAGAAAAAAAAATTAATGCTGGGATCCAAATCCATAATAAATTAATGCTGGTTAAATTGGAGGAGAGTTGGGCTGAAATCCACAATAAATTAGGTCCCAAATTAAAAATTCCATTAATGCTAGAAAAAATTAAAAAAAATAAGCATAAAAATGTGCTTGGTGGGAATTGAAGCCACGTCATTGAACATGTATATGCACTCCCCAACCGCTGGACCAACCGAACAAATCTAACATAATATTACGTGGATAGTATATATTGTATTTTTTTTTATGCCTTTTACATAAAAAAAAAATTTTGGGCCCCCAAAAATTGGAGGCCCTGTGCCATGGGCCTGGAAGCTCTTGCCTTGGGCCGGCCCTGGTTTTGTTTGTGAGTTTGAAGGCGAGGGGAGGACTTTGGGTAAAAGGAAGGAGAAAAGTGAAATAAAAGAAAAGATGGTTCCCAAACTTCAATATGGGGTTTAATTTTCTTCCTAACACAAACTCCTCTTAAGATGGGAGAACTAAAATATTGTATTGAAGGAATGTTTTGGAAAGTTTAGATAATTTTTTCAAGTCTAATAATACTTTCAAAATTAAAAATATATTAATGATAAGCTATTCAATTATTATTATCTACAAAAACACAAAAAATGTGGACGATTTCTCTAATTTTTCAAGGTTTTATGCCAAAGTGCCGTTTCCAGGAGGAGACTTAAATAGGTCTCCTACGGTAGGTGACAATACAAAAGATTGATTTTATTTTTTTTACAACAAAAATAACATGGGTAACCGTTGGATTGTTGAAGAACACTGATCTTACTGTATTCCCTCCACATTGAATTTTTTTCCCACTTTCTTCTACCTCAGCCAAAACAACCTCAGGATAAAAACATTTTCTTCCGCTTTCCGTCCTCATCTCTTCCGTCGCGGACGACGACATCCTCCGTTCCCACCACCGTATTCTCTATCATCGTCAAATTATATACTTCATATTCTTCCTAATTAATTTTATCCAAAATTATCTTCATGTGTTCTTCCCAAATCCAATGTTCTTTCATCTTCACCAATATGTTCTTAAAAATCCAGATCTAAAATCAATCACCAATCTTTCTTTGAGGAATTTAAAACATGTTAATGATGCAACTTTAATTAATAAGAAAGAAGACCCACCAATATGATGAAACTGGCACGGAAGAATTGGACTTTTATCAATGAAATTGAATTAACTAGCAACATGAAGGCTCACGGCATCAGCAACATGAAGGAAGCAATATGAATGAAGAATTGTAATTAACGTAAAACAGGCGCAGCAATATGAATGAAGGTGGCACGGCAGTCGACGATATAAAATAAGGGAATCGGAACAATGGTAAATGAATTATATAATATACTAGCAGCAATGGAATTAATGGAAGTAAGCAGAGACATGGAGGGGTTAGAGAAGGATGATGCAATAGTGTAAAAAGTATCTAGTGTTGAGAGAGTATAATAAATATTATTGACTTCAAAAGTTTTCAAAAATATCTGATGGTTAACATCTATTTTACAAAAAAAAAAAACAAAAAAAAATATAAATAAAAAGTCAAGTCTCCTATGGTAGGAGATCTAAAGAGGTCGCCTACCGTAGCCTTTGTCTTATGCCAATACCACCAAACCAACTCAACCGAGTTTGTTTATTAGTATGAGAGATAATTGTTCTAAAAAGTTATTAATTTTTGGTTTTTTTTTACAGAAACTTTTGGTTGTTTGAATATACTTTTTCTAGTTAGTAAAAAAAGAGTGATGAGAGAACGATGAACATCAAACATAAAATGAAAATTACAATACAAATAGGACAAAATGATTTTTAAAATAAGAAAATAAATTATTTTGATTTAAAAAGTAGGGATTTTGATTTATCATATCCAAATGAATTCAAGTATTTTATTTGGACAGAAGTAATGAATTCATGTATGGAACATGCTATATATATTTTTTATTATCAAGTAGTCTAATGGTTGGAGTTCACGTATTTTTAAATGTAGAGAAGTGGTGTGTCGAGATTCGAATCACACCCTGCGTATATTATGCAACCAACGTCCTTATCAATACGATATTTTTATCAAATAAAAGTGAAGAAGAGAGTCTCCTAAATACAATTTAAATGGTAAAAAATTGTAGGGTTAATATGTCTTTAACCCACTGTAATTTGGGCGAGTTCCGATTTATCCCCCTGTAAAAAAAAGTTTAGATTCCAACCATGTAAAATAAGATTCTTTTGATTTTAGCCCCTGACCCATGTAACTGTGTAGAATTGCTGACGTGACGAGCTGGGTGGCATGCTGATTGTGCATATCTGATTATGTGGCGTGCTGATTGTATAATTAATTTTGTTTTTCATTTTTTTACAGGTACACATGGCATTTGTGCCTATTTTTAAAAAAAAATTAAAAAACTAGTAAAAAATTTTAAAAAAATTCAGGATTTTTTTATTACGAAAAATATTTTCCAAAATTTTGAAATATATATTTTTCAAAAATTCCAAAATTTATAATTTACGAAAAATATATATTTCAAATTTTTTTAAATTATTTTTAAAAAAAATCAAATTATTTTCAAAAATTTGGGAATATATATTTTTCGAGATTTAAAACATATTTTTTTTCGAAAAAGAAGTTTTTTAAATTTTCTCAACAAAAAAAAATCTGGAAAATATTTTTATTTTTAAAAATCTGGATACAAATTTATTTAAAAATTTAGGAAAATTCAGATTTTTTTTCGAAAATTTTATTTTACGATGTGTTACAGATTTGAGAATATTTTTTAACATTTGAAAATTGAGGATAAAAAAAATTAGAAAATTTTTTCTTATCTATTTGTTACATGTGTTATTTGTATTGAAAATTGAGGGCATTTTTTTAAAAGAAACAACCAGTCCAAAACAGCTGAAAGAGGTTGATTTCTCAAAAAATTATATAAAAAATAAAAAAATGCCTAAACTTACTATTTTGAAACTTTTTAAAAAAAAATCCAAATTAAATTAAATTTTAAAAATATTCAAAAAAAATAATATAAGCTAATTTTTGAATGTTTTGGTAAAAAGATATTAATTTTTTCTTTATTTTTTTATTTTTTGAAAAAAAATCCAATTTTTTTTCATTTTTAAAAAAAAAATTGATTTTTAAAATTTTTGAAAATTAATCTCTAGTTTTATTTTTTTTTTATCTTTTTAAAATTAATTTTTTAAACCATTACACACATGTCAGGTTTTAAAAAAATAAAAATAAAAATAATTACACAGTGGCGTACCACGTCAGGGTCCATTACACACGTATCAGGTTTTAAAAAAAATTAAAATTAAAATAATTACACAGTGGCGTGCCGCGTCAGCGTCTAGATGGGGTCATGAGTGTTTTGTGAAGAATCTTCATGTTATAGGAGTGTTTTGTTGACAATATTATAAGGATAAAGACATATTAACCCAAAATTGTATAAACATCTGATATAATCGACCATCTATTTGAATCCACGATATCCTCTTTTACGTTATGTTTAAGTTTTATAGTTAACCTTCTAAAGACAAAAATTAAAGAAGGGATGGTAGATTGATCCTTTTTGGAAGCTTATCCTTTTGATGAACAGTAGTTTTCATGAAAAAAGTCAGCACATATTTACCAAAGCTTTTTAGTAGTACATGATCACCGAAGATCGCTCTCAATTTGTTGCCATCACATTAATGATCCGCCATAAATTTCTATCCTATAACAAATACTATCATCGTTATCACTCATTGAAAGCTTTACATCATTCAATTAATCTTTTTGCGTCTACAAATAATCGACACCACACAACCATTTTCTTCTTCATTTCTGTTAGATTTTTGGGGCACATAAGTGTCAAATTTTGACACATGTTAACTAGAGCATGTTGCAATTCAAGTTCAACTCGTTCCTATGGGTTAGTTACGAATTCAATATGTGGTAGATTATAGGCCGTATGATAACCACACACACATATATAGTAGGAAAGTATATACCTCTACACCTGTTTGTTTTTTTTTTTGTTGATAAATTTATACCTCTATATCTAATCCTCTCTCCCACAAAAATTAAAATGAACTAAAATATTCTTAAATGTTCCTTTTTACTATTATGCATTTTAATTTATTATCGTAGTCTCATTTCATGAAACATAACCCTAAAATACGTATTGATTTTGAAAAAGAAAATTCTACGTGGGAATTTAAATTGAAATCCTCTGAATCGTATGCTATAACATTATCTCATCACCCTAAATTTTTATTAATAAAGAGAGTAAATCTCCAAGATATAGAGTAAACACTTTTGTTTACATAATATAGTTAAAATTTATATGTGATATATCGTTTGATATATCATTTAGATGTCATTTCCATTCTCACATACTTCAATTAGAACACGTGCAAGATCTTTCACAACCTTCAGCTACACTCAACTCTTTATTTAGACTGTCACAGATTTCTATTAAGTGTTTTTTAGAGTAATCACTCAATGCTTGAAAATATTTCAAGTTGTTAATCAAAATTGATACAAAAACAGAAACTTTTGAGGTCTTTAAGGTTATAATGTGGTTTAGGTAAAATTGAGATACATTTAGGTTAGTAGGCTAGTTTTTGAAGTTAAGTATCTATTACTTTTTTCCTTGGCTAAACAATTATCGGTTACCAAGCTTTCGCCAATTCAAGATTACATATCCTTTTTTTCTTTCTTCAGAAACTTCGTATAGTTTCTTTTTTATTTTTCATTCATCTTTTTGAAGAAACCAATTTTTGGCATTTTTTTAAAACAAAATATTTCTATTCTATTTTTGTAATCAAGTTCTCTAGTACCAGCTCATAAGTTGCTAATTTCAAGAGCAACTCCAAGCGATTTGGATCACAAAGGAATGGTAAAAAATCTCTCTGCTTGTGTTCTTGAATTTCGATTATAGACTTATGTCGAATAGTTGAAGGGGATGAAGACTCCAGAGGCATTGTCTGAAAGAGACTTGTCGTGATGGTGAAGAAATGCAATTTGAAATTACTGTGGTGAAATTGGTGTTACCACTGAGTGCTTCTTGCTCGTCTCTAACCTTTTGGAAAATCTTCTTTGTTTGCTTTATGGCTTCAGAAGTAAAATCATCAGGTGAAGAAGAATAAGAATCACTCAGTTTTACAATTGATTTCTTTTTCTCTAATTTTTTTAATCTTCATATTTGCATCTACGAGAACATTATTCTTCTTGGTGTTTGATTGTGAAATTTCAGAGACTAGTAAACACGTGATTTTCCCAATCTTGATAATGCAGCCATCAATATCTTGCTTGATTGGGATTTCTGAATCCAATGACATCTGATTTTTCCATTTTTTAAATCTTCCATAAATGGCAAAGAATGGCATAGGCCATGATAAATCTTGGTGGATCAAAGATAACCCAATTAATAACAAATCAAGGGCTTAGATATCACTAAATTATAAAACCAACTTTCTTTTGACAAAAAATACCAACTCAACAATGTACCCAAAAAAACTCAACCAATCAAAAAGGATTTCGTAAATACTGTGTTGAATACCGACCAACAGAAATGTTGTTTATAGCGAAAGGATGATTCACGAATCATCTCGACAAGTTTAAAAGCTAACTCCTTAATTTTTTGTAACTGCAGTGTATGGTTGGTGGAAACCTTTTTTTTTTGTTACCATTGCAATTAGCCTTTCGCGATGCATTCACTGGTATTTTTTTTCATGATGTTTAGCATCACTCTACCGACTAAATCATTATCGGTATTTAGTAATTGACTATAGTTATCCAAAGTCCGAACATCCCACCATGATTTGCTTCCATGATTTTTGTCCCTTCACATTTCAACCATACACTTTCATTTACATTTCTCTCTTTTCTTTTCTTTTTATAAAAGAGGAAACACATCACATTTCTCTTGTTCAAGTGCTATCACAACTTCTTAATCCTATTAAACCAGTATGCAGTTTAAACCAAAAAAAATACATATACACTTCCACTGTACAGAGGAAAAGCTACCATCACATGAACCCGAAAATCCAGCACCCTTGGGAAAAAAATTATGACAAGAACTCCAAAAAAAATACAATGAAATTTATTCTATAACCGATCATAGTGGAAAGAAAAGCTTATACATAGTTAAATAATATTAGAATAATGTACACCGTCTCAATCGCCAAAAAAAGGAAGTGGGTATTAGCTATCAAGAAAATTGGGTGTCATGAGCCGTATTTGGTGGCAGATGCTATTGCTACAGCCTGTGCCCACACTTTGAGTCGTGCCTTCACGTCTCTTGGATCATCCCCTACATAATAGAAAACAAAAGTGTCAAATTCTAAATTAATCCAACGCTTATCATATATATTACGAAAATAACTTACAAGTCTTCCAAACGTGTCATAAATTGTTTTCATAAGCTCTGTCAAACAATCTTATAATGTTTATGAACCGAGTAAATAAACTCGAATAAGTGGACCTAATTGTAAATATGAACGGAGTAACTTATGACGGTAAATTGAGACTTACCGGGACCGGAGATTCGCCAATTAGCAATAGGTGAATTACCACCACTACTAGTATCAAGTGTTGAATTAGAGAAAGAAACAGCGGAAATTCTTTCATGTTCCAACTCAAATCCAAGATCTCTACAAGCTTTAACTTCTTCCAAATCCATATACAAACTCCTATTCCCACCTTTAGGCCTAGTAATCACCATCACCCCAGTACTCTGATCACTCTCTCCACTATTCACACCATTCTCTAATTTCTCCTTCTCTTTCATCATTTTCTTCTTCTGATCCCATAAATTCTCCCAACTATTTCCCCTTTCAAACACACTTCTCATTCTCCTTCTCCTCCTCCTTCTCCTACCTCCCAAACCACTTTCCTTTGTTTCTTTTCTTGCTTCATTCTCACTTGCATAATCTTTCACTCCAACAACACTCGCAGGAACCAAACTCCTCCGTCTTGGTGGAGTCGCCGGTAACGAATAACAACTACCTGATTCATTTTCAGAGCCAGAGGACAACCCTGGTTGTAGTAACTGATGATCATCTTTTCCATCAGCAGAGAATTCACCATCTGCTTCATCACCACCATCAGCTTCAAAACTTTCAATAGACAAGTTTGACATGCACATGGAAGCTAGATTATCAACATCATCACATATAGTGCTGTTTGTACAAACTGAAAGCCTTGACAAGTTATGGTGATTTTGATTATGATGATGATCAAACCCATCATTAATATAATCATCTTCTTCTTCAAAGTCTTCATCTTGAATTGTGATCATGGTCTCATCTGAAGCCATATATAAAAAAAGAACGTACTATTTTGTTTTGGTTTTTATTAGTGATGATTGAAGAAATAGAGAAAGAAGAGTGTATTATATTAATGTATTGTGTTGAGTGTTTAGAGAATGTGAATCATTCGTTTCTTGTGATAAGGTAGAGAAGAGAATTAGTAGTAGTAGAAGTAGAGGGGCATCTTCAATCAACCACTCTATTTATGCCAAATTTTGATACGTTTTCTTTTCTTTTCCTTTTTTTATAACATTAATAATAATAAAATAAAAGCTATGGTTGGTCTCATCTGAATTGGCTCGTGTGCTAGGTGATGTAGTGGCGGTCAAACATTTGATGAAAAGTTAAGAAGATTTGGGTTAGTTGCATCAAAAGTTTTTCGTATATTTTTTTTGGGGCGGTTAGTTATAGTAAGGTCTTAAGTGATTGTTAAATTATGTGAGTGAGAATGTGATGAGCAATTTGGGGGTATCAATATGTAATTTTAACACAATGTTTACATTTCTTATCTAGTACTACTACCACGTGATTACATCTGATTCGAGTACATAGTATATGGTATATTGCTATGATTTTTACTTTCCAAAAACGCGGAGCTCACGCGGAGATTACAGGTGAAACTGACACTTAGTGAATACTATTAGTTAATTAATTTGGATTAGATCATATTATTAAACAATCAAACTTATTTATTACGATACGATAGGTTTCTCTTTGACTCGTGGTATCAAAGACTTCTCATTTTTACGTTGTTCATAACGATGATGTATTAATAGATGAGTTTTTAAACCTGACATTATATTTATCCGGATGAAACTGAACTTGGAAGTAAGGTCTTGAGTTCAGAGCCATAGGAATAATGTAGTCGAGAGAGATTCCAATAAACTAAATTCGTCAACTAAGTTGATAGATACTTCACACCAAACTAGATTCCAATTTAATTGGAAGATAAGATGAGTTTTACCACAAAATTAATTTAGACTACACCTCAAATACCTTCTAATAATTTGCACCAGTTAATTCATGTACAACATCAATGTAAATAATTTTTAGACGGTTGATTTGAAAGAGACTTGTCATGATGAATATTAACGGAGTTAGGTCAAATTGCATTTCTTTATCATCCGGACAAGTCTCTTTCAAACGACACGGGTTAAAGAGCAAAAAAAAAAGAGTAGAGCCTAAGTTTTAATTGAATTAGATCATCTTCGATCTTTCTTTTATGTTTTTTTATCATGCTTAAAATCTGAATCATTCATCAACCAAATTATATTATTGATTATTTCTGGTTGACTAAAATCAATGGTCAAAATCCTACATAATTGTCTTGGGAGAGTAGATGATTCATATCCAATTTTAACCTTTTACCAAAAAAGCCATAAAGTTTAACCTTTTATGAAGCTGGCTTATCCATATCAATATTTTAGTAGTACTACTAATTTGGGTAAGATGTAAAAGGATAAAAATGGGAATACGTTGTGAGCATAATGATGCCGTTTTCTCTTGGGCACAATGATTCAACCAACAGCAAAAGAACACAATTCAATTATTTTCCTTATTTTTATGGTGCCAACTGGGATTGGCTACTCTCTTACCTTTGCCTAGGGGTTTTAGTATTTTTTATTTCATTTTTTCAAATCTAACCACAACTGAAACAGATTGTGATAAAGAAACCTCTTTTTTTCTCCACGTGCAACTCTTCCAATGTTATTGGGCCCATTATTTCCAAACCGATTTAAGACACCTGTCCACGTTTTTTAACGTTATACATTCTTTATTAGTAGTATTTATTTTATAAAATTATTGTTGATATGATGATGAATATGGCCTTGGACCAAAAATTCAATAATGAATAAATTAAAATGAAAAGATATGTACCAGAGAAACTTATGTCTAGTTAAATACATTAGACTCCGACAAAAAAAAAATAGATTAGACTCCAACAACGTGATCATCTAATGCATAAATCTTGATTGAAAATTAACGCGTATATTTAGTATTCGACACATCTCAAATAAAACTAACACGCATCAGGTATTTATAGAAAACAAAAGAATATGAATGGATATGTATATACTCACTCACTCTGGTCCGTGGATAACAAAGCTAACACAAAGACCAGAAGAAAAAAACAGAAGAACCTTAGACACTGTGTCTGGTTCTTAGAGAAAGTGTGCACCACGTGGAATTAATCGGTGGATCCTATGCTTATTAATTGATGTGATTCATTCTGAGGAGAGTGAGTGATTGAGAAAGTGGGTCCCAAACATTCACTCTTGTTGGTGCACAGTTGCGGAAGGCAGGAGTTGCAGGCCACTGATCTTCAATTTTTTGTTATTTTTAATAAGCTTTTCTTCAGCCACCCTTTTTCTTCCATATGATTTTGTATTTAATTTGTCGCTGTCAATGATTGGTGACTTCCCATTCCAAATTCAAACTCTTCTTGGAATACAAAATATTATTGAGTTTTTCTTTTATTAAAAAATTAACAAACGTTAACTTGTGCCCTCAAGCGCACATGTTAAGGTACTCATTATAAAAATATACGTATCAAAAGTCCTGCAATCAACCTTTTAAAAATTAAATTATCATATTTCTTAATATAAAGTTGTTTATTTTGGATTCCTTAATATGTGTCATTAGGACATAAGTTAACGTGACCCAAAAAAAATTAAATCAAGTGTAGCACATCTTTTACAAGATCAAATAGAATCACTATCTTCTCAAAACAAATAAAAATAGAATCACTATATTTTTTAAACAAATTGATAGTTGGTACCCCTCCGTCCCATTTTAAGTGAATATTTTGTTCATTTCACACATAATAAAAAAAAAATGTATTAGCGAAGGACAAAGAAAAATGATTTTAAATGCTATTTTTAAGTATTTGTGCATTTACCATTAATATAAATGCAAAGTAGAATACAAAGGAAAATGAGTCAATTATTTTATGACAATATTTCTTTACAAAAGACTCACTTGTTGTGGAGGAAGAGAGTATTTTGCAAAAATTACAGCAGGTGTGAGTGTCATTGTCAATGGAAACACAAATTATCACAATAAGGAAAATCCAGCTACATTGTAGTGTAAATATAACTTCAATGATAAAAAATAATGTATAAATATTTATTTGTGGGATGTAGATTTAAAGTCGAACTATCTCACCTATCAAAACAAGTGTGTGTGAGTTTTTCCGATAAGTTCTTTGAAACAAAAACTGTTGCACTATCTAAGAGCAACTCCAACGGAGTTATTTCATGGATGTCCACCAGCATGGAATTGAAAAAAGTTGGTTATTTTGCAAGTATAACCATTGGAGTCCGCCAGCATGGAGTAATCTTTACCTGCTGAAGTAACAATGCTCATGAGTTACTTTGATTAAAAAACTAATATCCACACCACAATTTCGTTTTCTTTTCTTTTCTTTTTTTACTTGAACTTAATAATATATGTTACCAATTCTGATCAGTAAATATGCAGCATATATTAATTTATTTTACCATTTTTTAAATTGAAAAATTTATTTAACTATTAAGTTTAATTTTATTTTTATATATATTCATATCAATATTAATGAAAAATACTAAATTAATATATTAAAATATTAATATGTAATGTAAAGTTGTGGGATCCAATTTAAGTTCTACAAATATCACCATTGGAGGTGCTCTAAGAAGCAATTTTCAACTTACATGAGGGAGCTATTGGGTACAAATGAAACCACATAAATACAATGTTATTAAAATTGTACCTAAAATAGTCATAAAATGTAAAAAAATATGAAAAACGATAAAAAAAAAAATACTTGTACAATTTTATGACTATTGTTGAAACTGGTTGAAACATTTTTTTTTACAAAAAAACTGGTTGAAACTTTTTTTTGAAAGCAGTTTAATGATTTATACTCCTTTTTGGTGAGATAAAGTTGATTAATGCTCCCTAAAAAAAAAAGTTGATTAATGCTTGGACGCTCACCGACCGTTGATTTTAATTATATATTTCTATATTACAATGATTTTAATTATTTTGTCAAGTAATCTAATGACTAGAAGCCTAGAATTCACCTTTTTTAAAGTGAATAAGTAGAGTGTTCGGAGTTCGAACCGTGACCCCTGCATATAACAATACATGTCCCAGGTATGCTGACGGGAACTTAATTATTTTGTTAGTATTAGGGAGGTGAGATGGTTGGAGTACATCAAATCAGCCATTAATTTGCTTACACGTCATATAATTTAGGGACACTTTCAGCTTTAAATCAATGTATTTTTTTTATCGATGTTATATATTTCCTCCGTTTTTAATTATAAGCAAATTTTGACTTTTAGATTCATTCAATTAATGATATATGTAATCTATAATATAAACCACATATATCATTAATTGAATGAATTTAAAAGTCAAAATTTACTTATAATTAAAATCGGTGGGAGTATGCAGCATTATTCATTCAGTTTTTCTTAACAGATTAAAGTCCATCAACAACCTCAAATCCCTAAAAAAAAAAGCCTATTAACATAAATCCGTGAAAAAGTCTCGGTTACCCAAAAAAGAAAGTCTCACTAATTCAACCATACATACTTCATTCATTCTACCATGATTCTCACATTTGACATTTTTTATATGAGTAATGAGTCAAATTTCACCTCTTAGATAAGTAAGTAATGAATGCAACATAATTCTTACATATATTATGCAATATCTTTATTAAATAAGCTAAGTTCACAGATATTGCATTGAATTTTACACAAAATAGAAAAAATATAACAATTAAAGTTTAGAAAATAATTATTTTGCTAAATTATTTTTATTATTCAATTATATAGTTACATTATCTTAAATGTAAAATGATAAAAAGTAGCCAAAAAAATGTAAAATGAAAAATAATATCTTTGAAGTGATGTATAAAATATATATTTTTTTTTTGGACAATAAAAAATGGAACTTATATATTAACAAGGAGGGAGCTCGCCCAAGCACAAGGCGTGCGAAGGAGCTCCCAAATAATTACAAAAGGATAGTGTCAATCAAAAGTAGCCAAGTCCCAAACAAGCCAAAGGACTTGTTACATTGGCTAAAGATTATAGTATTAATTAAATGATACAACTAGAAAAACACATTAATTAAGACTACATTAAAATTTTAAAGTATAGCTGTTTTTTCGAAAAATTTTCCCCAAATATGACGACTGTTTTAGACAAATTGACTATTTCTTTTATTGATTTTTTTTTTATTAAAACACTAAACTATATACTCCCTCCGGTTTCAAATATAAGAAAAGATTATTTTTTTTAAGTTCATTGAGTAGTTAATGTATCTGGTCTACATTGTAAAGCAAATACATTATTTATTTAATGAACCTAAAAGAAGAATCTTTTCTTATATTTGAGACCGGAGGGAGTATCAGTTTTTGTTTCCTAGAGTTAACAATATATCTTCTTTCTTTTTTGAAAGAAGAGTTAACACTATACCTTCTCCACCAATATATACAAGTCAACTATCACATATATACTTATTTAGTTGTGGCATTTTTAAGTTTGTTTGAATTGACTTATTGTCAAGAAGTTTAATTGTTAGAAATTTATCTTTTTCAAAATGAATTAGTAGGTTGTTCAGGGTTTGAGTCCGATTTCTGCATATATTATGTTTTGCTCCTACCAACTGATCATATGTTCACGAGAATGACTTGTTTGAATTGATCTACTGATATAAACACCTGTTTGACAGAATTTATAAAACATACTTATGAAATGTTTGTACATTATTTTTTGGTTATTGTCACAAGCTCTCAAAGATAGCTATGAAAAGCAACTTATAAACTTATATAAAAATATTTTAACTTATTTTGTATTTCGTTAGAGAAATAACTTATCGATAAACATTTATTATGATAAGTGTTTGTGTTATAAGCTTAGCGTGTGTTTGGTTCTGCGGTGGAAAAAATTGATTTTGGTAGAATTGATTTTGGTTAAAAGTGAGTTGAATGTAAAATGATTTATGTTTGGTTACCTTCAAAACAAAAGTGATTTGTATTAAAAATATTGTTTGGATTTTTTGAGTCAGAATGACTTTTAGATGTGTAAAAGACCAAAATGGGTTTTAACTTGTGAGTGTGTGTATCCAATTTTACATTTATTTAGTTTTTTCATCCTTCATTTATTTTTTATTAATTGACGATAAAATTATTAGATTAATATAATTGTTAATCACACAATATTCAAATAAAAATACATGTAGGGAATATATATTAAACATGAAGTACTCAATTAAAGCCCCAAATACCCCATTGACGTTGGATAACCGGAATCCACCAAATAATAATGCATATAAACTTCATCAATATCATTATCATTTGATGGAAAAATAGAGAAGCTGTATTCAAACTCCATCAAAATCATTAACATTTCAAGAAAAAACAAAGAAGCAAATATAACTAAGCTCAAAGAAAACAAGGAAAATAATAGTTCTTTATTCAAGTATTTTATCAAACACATCAAATGCATAGTTATCAAAGGAGTGTTTGAACTTATGTTTGAGTATCAAACACTGCAGCTATTTGCCTCTTTCCTTTTCCTCTGTGTTTGAGAATGAAAAGAGTGACAAATGAGCCAACATATATAAAGAATTTTGTAGGAACTACGTGTAAGTAATGAAATTATGAGGCAGGTGAACTAATTTGTTTGATCTCTGAAGAAATTATGATGAAATAATTTGATTATAGTTTAATGAAGTTGTGAGGTAGTTGATTTGTTAGATTTGTGAATCGTAATTTGCATTCAAACTTTGAAAGGAGATATGAATTCTAATGGGATATAAGTTATGAGGTGGGCGAAAAGCAGCAAAGGGCAAAAAAGAGAAATTGATATGACTTATCGTGCCCGACTCATTTTGACATTGGTGATTAGTGTAGAAAAAAAAGAAATTACAAATGCATCAAATTACATCTTTCCACATAGATAACTATGTTTTTTAAGAAATTGTATGATGAAATGTAATTGAATGCATGTGTAAAACAAATTTCAAAAGGATATAAGAGTAAATTCAAAGAAACGGTTGAAGACATCGTATTTGGCGCTTCGTGGCGCCCGTATATATAGTCCTTGCACTTTGAATTATCGCCATCTTTTCGTATTCGCTCTAACTGTTTCTTTGGATCTCGAATTTTGAGAGATTCAGATTCAGATCTGACCCAGATTCGCGTTATTCACGTTCTCAGAGAACGAACGAAGAACAAAAAAAAAATGGTGACTGTATCACCTCTAGCCAAATACAAACTCGTTTTCTTAGGTGATCAATCCGTTGGTAAAACCAGCATCATCACTCGCTTCATGTATGATAAATTCGACACTACCTATCAGGTTATTCCCCTTTTCATTTCTAATTTATTGTTATTCGAAGGTTTTGTTGATCGATTTTCCGTTTCATTTTTTCAATTTCGATATTAAGATATTGATTTTGTTTATTCTTGTTGATCTCGTATTTCATTATATGTTACATAATATTTGTGTGATTTTGCGAGGATCGTCATGAGATAGAATAGAATAGTAATATTGCTGTTTTGATCATGTAGTTTTGCCTATTTAGTGAATCTTTTATTGTGCATTAAGAACAAGGATGGAATATTTGCGTTATTGATTGCTGATTAATTATTTTCCTGTTGTGTATAGGAAACAAGCTTAATTAGCTTTGCAATGATTTCACAAACGTGTTTAAAATACGTGATTAGGACTTGATTAGGAATTAGGAGGATCAGAGGATATTTTATTCTGCATTGTCTTTGGAGTATTATGAACAGAGGGAATAGATCTAAATTTAAGGTGTAATAATATACGTTGATTTTGATACTGTGCGAAATTGTTTCGATTAGGAATTAAACTAGTTGCTTGTAAACTCCTTCTTGCTTTACACATGTATTGATCATATCTTCAGGATTACTTTAGTGAAGTGCTAGAGTGAGAAGAAGAGCTTTTATTAGCAATTGTAGGAATTATTTCAAGGGATCATATTTATGACATTTTTGCCATTTTTATCGACGAAGCACAAACAAGATACTGGTATTGGATAAGTATCATAACTGATACGGCGATACGTTAAGGATACTTAGTTTGTAATGCTCCTTGTTGTATGTCTGTTACCAACTTATCATGCAAGGTTACTTAAAATAGAAATATCTCTTCTTTGTCATGTTGTTTCGGTTTCAACTTTTGCATTTTCTTTTCCCCCTTTCCTACTGATAGGATCTTGACAAATTTGTTAATCATCTACATTTCAGGCGACAATTGGTATTGACTTTTTGTCAAAAACAATGTACCTTGAAGATCGAACAGTTCGTTTGCAGCTTTGGTATGCAGTATTCTAAAAGTTATAGTAGATTTCACATTGTGACGTAGACGCTATTTTACCCATTTTTGTATATTTTGAATGTAGTCTATTTTAATTCCACAGGGATACTGCAGGGCAAGAAAGATTTAGAAGTCTCATTCCAAGTTATATAAGAGATTCTTCGGTTGCGGTTATTGTATATGATGTTGCCAGTAAGTATTAACTTTTATTGTTCTTCTAAGAAAACAATAGCAATAGCATGATTATTTTTTTAAGTCGTGACATAATTATTCCAAATTATTTGCTAACGTTAAAGATTTTATAGAATGTGAATGCCATGTCCTATCAGAAGAGAGTTTGACCATCCAGCATAGGGTTTTTAGTTATGGATATCCAAGTTGAGAGAAAAACAAAGAAGAATAGTCAAGTTAACATATCTAACCTGAGAATGCAGAAAGTCTATTTATAACTATGGGAAGAGTCGACTTTGTTGTTTCTGGATATACTTACTAAACATATCCAAGAGACAATGTCATTGTGTTCTTCTTTGTGTGGATAATATAGTCCTAGTTGGAGAAGAATTTACTTAGGCTCATGTTGAAAATGTGATTATGAATGATCTTTGTAATCATTACATATAACCTATAGAATAGAGAGACATATGATGTGGAAACCATGTCTCTCTCTATTCTCTTTTCCAACGGCTTCATCATACAAAATGACCGATAGATAGGAGATGCCAACTATAGGATCCAAGTAGGGTGGACAAAATAGAGGAATAATTTGAGTTTGATCCGTGTGATATAAACTACCACTTAAGCTTAAATGAAGATTTTACGGCATAGCCATAAACTTACAAATTACAATGTTGTATGGGACTGAATATTGAGTTGTAAAGAGCCAAAAAGAAAGACGTCTCGGTGTCATAGTGATAAGAATGTTACAATGGATAAGTGGTTTACACAAGATAAGATAGGAACAAAAATACATTTCTTGGAAGATAGCACGTGTGGAGAAGAATTAAAAGCACTGGTTGACTAAATGGAGTATGGTCCAACATAAGGGGGAATTAAGAAAAATTATAGGCCAAACTAACGAGAGATTTAGAGATAAACAAACCTATCTTAACACTTGATCCATGACAGAAATAATGATATCATCTGATCTAGGTACTCCCCAGCTAGTGGAAGCCTGCTTTGCTGTTATTTCTGTTGTGTAAAATTATTTTACACTTTACTGTTATTATTTTAGATTAATTATTATGCATTCTTTAAGATTGATGTTTGCCTTACTGTTATGATAATTATTTATCAGAGAAGCACTGAATGATTAAAAACGTTAGCTCCTCAATCCCTACCTCTCTATGTGTGTTTTCTATTGTACATTATGCTCTGTTTGCTTGTGGAATTGGATTTGCTTAGTTTTTTATATCAAACTATGAGGCATAAATCAAATTACAACCATTAAATTTCTTAGCAAGCTGTTCTGATGCAGATCGGCAATCATTTCTTAACACTAACAAGTGGGTTGAGGAGGTACGTGCAGAACGAGGCAGTGATGTTATTATCGTTTTGGTTGGAAACAAAACTGATCTTGTTGAAAAAAGGTGAGCAGGGAGTCAACCAGTCAGGACATTGAGCATTTTCCTTGATAGTTACATATCAACTGGTTTGCTGACATGACATTTTTTTTTCAGATACTTTTATTTGTACATTAGACACATAGTTTTTATTTAATGTTTCCATACTATGTTTGCTATAATTCTTGTTTAGTTTTTAAAAAAAAATAGCAAGAAAATATTTGTTAGTTTATGTTCTGCGTGAATACTATAATGGTAGGACAGAGTCTCTCTCCTTTTATTGCCTAACAACAGAATTGGTTAAATAATAATTTCATTAAAAGTGTTTGATTATGATTGTTTTGCTAATAAATAGATTAAGTCATACTAAAAATTCGCACTGGTTTACCAAAATTGCCATACCTTGAAGTTGTTATTTCAAAACCATATTTAGAAGGTAAATTTATAGTTCCATGATGATATTGTTGGATATAATATTTCCAGTTAGCTTCGCATGTGATGTTTGTGATTCAACTATTGTGATATCACTATCTAAATCTTTGCTAAAGAATAATGTTTGTTAATACAAAAAGAAATTTGTGAGTGTGTAAGAGTAGCTGATTGTAAGGAAATTATATACTATATTTTTTTCATTCACTTTTCTTCTCGTCATATTTTGTTTTTTTTCCCCTCATATGGCACATATCCGTACAATTCTTCTTATATCAAATGACAATGTTTTTATGTTGCACCTACAATGACGTTATGATGCTTTAATAGGCAAGTCTCTATAGAGGAAGGAGATGCCAAGTCGCGTGAGAGCGGTATCATGTTTATAGAAACCAGTGCAAAAGCAGGATTTAATATCAAGGTGAAATTTGATCAATTCTCCGAGTCACCACATAATTTCATGTATCATGCTTTTGAATTCTGAAGTCTGTCTTCTAAACATATATCAATCTGAGAAACCTTGAATGATTCTCAGCTGCATTTTCATTAAATGTAAAAGTATGTCATCCATGGATTTGAAACTTGTTGTCAATTGCCTTTCTCTTTGACATGTTTGTCTCATTCCATATGTTTTGCTCGAGTCACTTTATCATGTCCATATTAACTCGAGTGATTAAAATGTCGCAGCCTTTATTTCGCAAGATTGCTTCAGCCTTGCCCGGGATGGAATCTCTTTCAACAAAGCAAGATGACATGGTTGATGTAAATTTAAAATCTTCCGTGAATTCATCCAGGACAGAGCAGCAAGGTGGAGGCTGTTCATGCTAAACAGTGTTATTCACAACAAGGCATGAGTCTATTCACTTGACACAATTATTGGCTTGGCAACTAAAATGGAAATATGCACCTAGGCCAAACCCAAACGTACTTTTGCACCAATGCTCTTTAGTTTAGTTTGGTAGGACTTAGATCTTAGCAGTAATGAATTTGATAATTAGTTATTTTATTTTCTTATACAGTTAGTCCCTTTGTGTAAGATTGCAGATAATAAACCGATATAAACATTTACATTGTTTACCAGTTGATAATAAAGCTTCAAACTGGAGCTTTGTCGGAAGCATTTTATCGACCAAGTGTTGTCATGCTTTACTGCATAAACTATGTTTGCATTGAGATTTGAGATTATGTCCAATTTTATTATGCAGAATATTGGTTTTACATAATGAGTTACATGGTTTCATCTCACCGTAATCAAATCTACAGGATGGCAAAAATATTATCAGACCACATCGTTTATACCTTCCTGTACCTGGAGTCAAATTAAAGGTCTTTTTTTTTGGGTATGTTTCCATTCAATGGTCCTAGTCTGACTCTGCTAAATCATTAGATTGCCAGATAATTTAAAATTCATTTAGCTCATATTAAGTTTTTCTTATGATTACGTTCTTCTTTAAGAAAATTGAGTGTGCTAAATTTTTATAAAGAAATGAGTTTCATTAACCAAAATTCTTTATAAATAAAATATTTAGCAACGTGATTAAGTGGATTGTGATACATGAAACAAGTGTTTTGGTGAAAAAATTATTCTTGATACTTTATTAGTATTCTAAAAAATTGAAATAAGAAACACTTTTTACAAAATAAAATAACACTAGACAGAGAGAGTAAATAGCAGAGGGAGCTTTAGGATAAAAGTAATCTACATTTTTGTCACAAGGAGCTCTATTACAATTCAAAAGATACGTTAAAATTAAAAACCATTGAAACTTAGATGTGTACAATTAAACAGGAGGCCAGCGAAGATTGAGCCTTTAACTAAGAACAAACACATCAGCCTTCTGCCTGACCCTCAATGTCAGATATATCAATACCAATGTTCCCAGACTTGACCTGCAGAGTAATTGATCTATTTAGTGAATTGGTCATAAACAACAAATTTCCATTTTCAACAAAATTAAAAAATAGACACCAGAAAAACATGGCAAGAGTTGGTCAGTTCCTTGGGAAAATGACTACGTGCATTATTTTCGACTGCGTGGAATCCACTCAGAATTTGTTACGAGTAATATACTACTAGTTAGCATTCTCAGAGTGGCATCTCTCCTTAACTCCACAGTTCACGAGATATGCAATGCACAACCATACCTCACCCTTTATATTATGAAATGCAAGTTTCAAAACGACAAAACCATATGTATAAATTCACAACACCAACCATTTATCAAGCTTTCTGTTGTCTACATAAAATTACATAAACATAAGAAAAATAGTTTGATGTATTAGGATTTCTATTTTCTTATTGAAGCCCTTCAGTTGTCTACTACATGAATATAGTATAAAATAAGAGCATATATGCTATTCAAAAATTTGTTATAATCATGAAAAAGTAATACTGGTTATAATAGAGTATTAGAGTAAATACTTTACTAGGAAAAAATGGAATATGCGCACAAAATAATAGCCAAACTTTTGGTATTGAAGGACAAGTTTATTGCATGAACTTAATCATTATGCATAAAATTATTATTGAATTATTCTATCATATAATATAGTTGTATTTTTTGCTATTGCTGTTTGTTTAGTTTTCTTGCAAAATTTTCTTCTAATATGAATAATGTAGTTAGGGCAGCACACAGGTTAAGTTAATGTAACCCATTTATGAAATAATAAAGATTTTATGTTATCTCCTGTAAATGTAAAATCTTTTAGCACATGCATCCAATCAAATCTCATCATATAGTAAACTCATATAGACAAACAACTAAGATAAAATGTATAAGGTTGTGTGGATAGCTATGATTTTATGTCAAGCTTTTAGTGTTTAATCTGCTGCAACTTACAATATTGAAAACAGAAGAGCAACTTTTCTGGAATCGAATGAGGTAGAGCGCTTATATCTTCTCCATTTGTTACTCGGCAAATCATGTAACTTTTCAGTGACTGGCTTATCTGTTAATATATAAAATAAGAAAATTAAAAATATATCTGGATCACAAACCTACTGAGTTCTGAACACAAAATTATGAGCACTAATCCAAATAAAAGGAGAGAGCATTTGATAGTTTAATTGTGACAAAATGAATTCTAGATAAAAGGCAAAGAATATCATAATATAGCATGTCAGTGTATGAAGTCTTGTCAATGTGATTAACAATGGAAAACAAAAAGACTACGGTGGACAATTTGAATTTGAATGGAAGATGCACTTGTCTTTTCAAGTTTAAATAAACCATGCATACTACAAGCATTTCATTCGCCTTTTCAATTGCACAAGCAAAAGCCAGAACAAAACCTGCTTATCTTTTACTGTATTGCTTTTGAAATGAAAACAAACCAAAAATCTTAGTTGATTTACAGGACCAGACAGAAATTATCCAACTGGCTAAATACATGCTTTAATTCTTTAAATGACATAGAGCAGGAGTTCAGCTTTCCTCATTACATGAGACTATGAGAAGATAGATCTATTTATGACCCTAATGCGTATACTTATTTTGCCAATCCAGCTGTTTGTATTGGGTGTGGTCAATATTTCTTTCATCTCTAAACTATTCTGATTGCTTACAGAAAATCATTATGCCCCGACTATCTAGTCGGTTCCAGTAAAGAAAACTACATAGGCTTATCTGAAATAAAAATATTAAGATACCCAAGAACAGCAGAATACCTCTTGGGCTGCCAAGGTTCACTAGACTCTGCATAAGTTTTGCCCCTGCTTTTAGACTTGATTCTCTCCACAGTACGCTCTGCAATGTTGTAAAATATCAGCCCTCATATAAGGATAAAGATACACGCATATGTGAGAGGTTAGTATGTTATCCGCAGCCAACAAAATCTGTATCATGTGCATGATATCTTTAAAAACAACAGTGCAGAAGATGACTTTATGAGACTTACCTTTGGTGAGTTCCCAGTTTTAAAACTATCAACTCCCTCATCATAGGATTCAGGAGAAACTGAGTTACCATTCACATTAGGTATATCAACTATGCACTGGGCATAAATATCTTTTCTGTTCATTTGAAAATCAATGCTGTTTTGGCAATTTATATGAGCGTCTAAGCACACTCCGCTTTTAGCTTGATTAGGAACCTCTACAACGCTTAGGAAAGCTAGTGGTGAAGCACTTCTTGCATTTTCACCTTCCTCTGGTGCCATTGAAATACTATAAACATCTTGAGCCTGTAAAAAATGAAAGGGCACCAGTTGCTGAAAAACAAATTTTGAGCTGTTTCCAAAGAATTAAAACGGTTCAAGCATTTAAAATAAGAAAGGCAGTTCAAATAAAAACCACTGAAAAAACATTGAGATTTTTCTTTTTCACAGGAATAACATTTGACTTTATTTATGCCTCTTTTGTCCTTCTTAACAGTTTTGAGAAAAAGGAGCTTTGATGGTTCATATTTCAAGATACCATTTGATCCAAAATAACAAGGTGACGAGCTAACCCAAAACAAAATGGAAATTCAGGTCCAAACGGTTTTTTTTTTCTCCTAAGTTGAATGTAATATGATTGTGTACAAACATTTTTCATCCTCTCCCCTCAATCATATGGTTGTAACCATCAGTAACATAAACTCATCACCAATCATTCATTATCATTCAGCCATACATGATACGCAACTCATCACCATCAGTAACATAAAATCGGCGCTATAGCATAGCAATTTTAGCAAACCACTATTGTTCTGTGATACACGCTTTAGTAAAAAGTGGTTCTAAAATAACAACTGTAGCAGCCCTATAGCACTGTAGCATAACAGAATTTGACAACTATTTTCAGCGATCAACAATTAACAACACCGATGGGGAGAAGAACTAACCTGTGAACCGTGCAATCCTCCTGGAAGTGAAGTTTCTTCAACCAGAATTGGCGGTATATCTACAGTAAAAAAAACAAAAAAAAAAACACACAAAGAAATCAGTTCAAAAAACCGTAAATGTTAAAGTAGTTTCCGCAACCAGCAACATTAAGCGATCTAACTTAACGCAATTAACTAAATTCAATTAAATT
>Ga0228710_1001286_pt1 | contig 37135 bp, 21 predicted proteins | sample MedpolnodulmetaG_FD_177995 | JGI IMG/M metagenome (GOLD analysis project Ga0228710, IMG submission 177995) | Root nodule microbial communities from Medicago polymorpha collected in Santa Monica, California, United States - pink nodules | ecosystem: Host-associated > Plants > Roots > Nodule...
CCTCCAGTATATAAACTAACGCATTTCCACCACCAACAACCACCGCATTAAAGAGCACCGACGGTCACCTTCTGATTAGGTACGATCAGTGGCGCCATCTGTGGGAAATAACAAGTTATCCCCGTTTTTAAAAAATACTAATTTCCCTTACCCGCCAAATGGCCAAAATACCCCTTAGTCTTAAAACGACTAAAATACCCTTCTAGGCTAAAAATCCACTAATCCCAAATCAAATACGCACATAAGCAAATAAGCACATATAAATACATGTAATACATAATTAAAATAATTCTAGCGAAAAACGGGTTGTTACAACTCTCCCCCACTTAAAAGAATTTTCACCCTCAAAAATTAGCTGAAGAAAACAACTCTGGATACGACTCCTTCATCCTACTCTTCGATTTCCAGGTGGCACTCTCACCGGTTGGTCCAAACCAAATTACTTTCACTAAAACAATCTCATTTTCTTTTAAGCGCTTAACTTCCCGATCCTCAATCTTCACTGGTCAAGTCATCAAATTATCCCTTACTTCCAAATCATCCACTTGAATCACCTGAGACGTATCATACACATACTTCCTCAATTGAGATACATGAAACACATCATGAAGATTCGACAACGACGGCAGTAACGCAATCCAATACGTTACAGCTCCAACTTTCTCAATAATCTCAAATGGTCCGACAAAACGTGGTGTCAACTTCCTACATTTCAAAGCACGTCGAACACCGGTCACATGATTAACCCTTAAAAACACATGATCTCCAAAGCACGTCAAACATTGGAGTGAAGCGTGTGGTAGAAAATTGCACACAACTGAAAGAGATCAATTTGAGGGGTTTTGATAAAGTGCATGCTAATGTTGTTGCGTCAATGGTATCTTCAAGGCCATCATTGAGAAAGATAAAAGCATTATTTGAGTGATAGAAAGAAGAAACTCTTCTCGTGTCATGAATGCATTGTTTGCTAGCATCCTATAAATATTGTGCTTTGAATTCGAAGATGCTTTATGGTTTTTTTTTCCACCTCAAAATGTGATTGCACTACATGAAAATCACAGATTTGCTACGAGACAAATCATAGCTATTCCGTAGCTAATTTCTAGCAAAACTCATTTACCTACCATTTAGTTGTGCTTTGAATCGTAGCCATTGTTTGGTTCGGTTTTTACTATTTTTCAAAAAAAGAAACCGAACCAAACTAGTTGATTTGGTTCGGTTTGGATCGGTTCAGTTGATCGGTTTACTTGTAAATACAATTAAAAAAAAAAAAATCATATTTTCACAAATTTGTATTTCATGTATACAACATACTCAAATATTTCATAGAACTTTGTTTTTCATGTTCTTTGTTTTTCAAACTACTTTATATAATTAACATGAAAAAACTAACCTGAGATGGACAATCTCATGGACGGTGAGAAACGATAGATTAGGTGTGACTGACGTCTATTGTTCTTTTTTAGTAGAAACGAAATAGAGTGTGAGGGATGAGATGAGATGATGATGATGAGAAAAAGTGAATAAATTAAGGAGTATTTTATGTTGGACTTTAATTTTGAACTTAATCATGAGTTTGTGTGTATGTGCGAGGAAGGATAACATTACTAAAATGGGGAGTGAGGTTAGCATCGGTTTGGTTTATTGGTTCTTCGGATCTCAAAATTAAAATCCGAGAACCGAACTAAGTTATAGCGATTTTGGTTGGTTTGGTTCGGTTTTGAAACAAACCAAATAAAGTCGGATATTTTTTTGGTTTGGATTTTAGGTTTCATCGGTTTTGTCCAAACCACTTACACCCCAGTAATATTACAGGTGGCACCAGAACAAGGTAAAAAAATTCTAATTTCATTATTTAAGCATGTAATTATTACAACAAACCAGTGAGCATTATATAGACAATTTTAAATTGTATTGACCCCATTTATAATTATATGGCAGTAAACGAGTAATTAGTCATATATTGTTAAGAAAAACAAAAATCGAATCATTTTTTTACCAAAATAAGTGATATTCATTCATTCAAATTGATACAGTACATGATACAATGCAAATTCACTAAAAATAAAAAGGATGAATCTGCGAACAAACTCACAACATCCTTGTGAATAGGATAAAATGGCAAAATACAAAAGCATACACATATGATTATATTCAAGTCTCCGGAATATCATGTCTCCAAATCTACAAAGTGGACGACACCAAAGTCATTGATTGGATCTGCACTGGACCGAAGCTGATCTAACAATCTGAACCAAACAATACCTAAACGAAACAAGAAAGACAAACAACGCCGCACAAAGATTATGAACAAACCAACGTCGCATTAAAACAACAAAATCACAAAATAAAAATAAAATAAATGTGAAAATCACTATACAATAAAAGGGAAAGAGAAAAACGAGTTAGAAGGGTAGTTTTGGGTCAAAAATTGACCCTGAATCACCAATCTATGGTGGATGAAGGAGAAAAAACTAAGATTTTAGTGAAGGCTCACAAGAGAGAGAAAGGGAAAAGAGAAACACAAACAAAAATCAATTCAATGATTAATGCCATAATCAAAATCATAATACTACACTAACATTAGTTTATCCCCTATAAAAAAAAAAAATAGTTTTTGATTTTTTTTAGGGGAAATAAATAGTTTTTAATTACAACTTTATAAAATGAATATTTTTTTTGGGTTATCATGTTATTGATATGAAGTTTTTATCTTCGAATGATTTTAAAGGGATCAAGTCCCTACCCTGTAACTGATTCCTAACTACGATTAATATGAAAAGTTGTTAAGTACCGTTGAAGATATTTTAAGTGGTTCGAGGTGCTTCTAAGTAAATAATAGGTGCCTAAAGAGCAACTTTATAAAGTTTTTGCTATGTTAGTACTAACCAGGCTGTAGAGATATGTGGCTATATTAGCTCGACTCGGGTCCACTACTCCACCATCCTTCCTTCTTATTTGAAATTGAAACCCTAACCCTAACCCTATCAGACCAAACTGCTCTTGTTAAATCGCAAGACGAACACCACAAAGCTTGCTTATCCACACAACCTCTCTGCTATCCCAAACAACAACAAGGTTCAGTCATCTGATTGCTTTTAGAAAAACAGCAAGGTCCAGTGACTCAAAAAGAAGAAGAAGAAGAAACACAATGGCGGTTGCAGCAACAGATTTTTATTTACCTAATGACTGTTGGGAATCCGTCTTCAAATTCCTCGTCCACGGCAACGACGTCAACGATGGTGTCTACTTCAAGTCTCTTTCTGTCGTCTCCAAACAGTTTCTCTCTATCACCAACGGTCTCCTGTTTTCTTTGGATGGTGTCTACTTCACGCCTTCTTCCCTCTCGCCTCTTCCAAAGATTCACCAACCTCACCTCCCTCGACCTCACTTGCTACAACGGTGACCTCAACGAGCTTCTGTCTCAAGTCTTTTGTTTCCCATTGAAACTCACATGGCTCAATCTCTCCAGTCAATCCTACATTCCCGCAATTGGGTTGCAAGCTTTCTCCTTAAAGATTACAACGTTGACATCTCTGATTTGTTCGAACATCCGTTCTTTCAATAGTAAAGACTTGTTCCTCATTGCCGAATGTTTCCCTTTGCTTGAAATACTTGACCTCAGTGACCCTTTATGTTGTAACGACAGTTCCGATAGCTTTGTCCATGGGGTAGAGACTCTTTCGTTAGCACTTTTCAGACTCCGCAAAATTAATCTCTCTGGTCAGGCCTGCCTCAACAACAAATCGCTTTTCCACTTGTTCAAAAATTGTAATCTTCTTGAAGAGACCATCGTATCTAACTGTGATTGGAGAATAAGTATAGGGATAGAGAATTCTAAATTTTTGAAGGATATTGTTGTAAGACCTCAATTGAAGTCTCTTGATCTGGGTAAAAATCAATGGTTAAGAGATAAAAGCATCATAATGTTTGCTTCAATTTTCCCCAATTTGCAGCTGCTCAATCTGAGATATTGCTATCACATATCCAAAGTAGGTATTTGTCAAGTTTTAAAAAGATGTTGTCAGATTAGACATTTGAACATATCTTGTTCAAGTGTAAACCTACTTGAAATTAATTTTGAAGTCCCCAAGCTAGAGGTGTTGAATTTGTCACATACAGATGTTAATGATGAAACGCTTTATGTGACCTCAAAGAATTGTCGTGGACTTTTGCATCTTTTACTGAAAAATTGTTATGGTGTCACAAACAATGGAGTGAGGCGTGTGGTAGAAAATTGCACACAACTGAAAGAGATTGATTTAAGGGGTTGTGATAAAGTGAGTGCTAATGTTGTTGCATCAGTGGCATCTTCAAGAAAGATAATAGCATTATTTGAGTGACAGAAAGAAGAAATTCTTCTCGTGTCAAGGATGCAATGTTTGCTAGCATCCTATAAATATTGTGCTTTGAATTCGAAGATGTTTTATGGATTTTCCCCTCTCAAAATGTGGTTGACGACTCAAAAATATAGGCATGAAGTTTGATTGTTAAATTTATAACTATTTATTTAAAATCTAAAGATGATATTTGTTTTAGTCGGTTTAATGTTGTTGTTTCTGTTGTTTGCTATGGTTCCTCTAGTTGATGCTCTTGGTTCTTTTTATGACTTAAGTTATAGTCTTTAGTTAGCATTTGGATGTTGCATATTTTTTTAGTTTTTTGGGGTGCAAAAAAATATGTTTACGATTGCACTTGGGTGTTGTTTCATAACATGAATGCATGCACATTTTAGTTTTTTTTCTTTTTCTTTCTTCCATACCAGTGTTCTATCTTTCTTTCTTCAAAGCTCCGGCAGGTATTTTTTTTAAACTAGAATCTCTTTTAAAGCAATTTTTGTGGGGTAGGAATCATGAGAGTAGGAGAGTGAATTGGGTAAATTGGGACAAGGTTTTTAAGGATAAAGGTGTATAAAAACATTAGGCTCTTTAATTCATGGAGGTTGAGAACATAGAAAAGATCGACTCTGGTACAAGGTTCTCAAAAGTGAGTACAGTGAAGAGGCTGAGAAAATTAATGTAACATGAGAGACTTGTCTCTTTGGTTAAGAGATTGAGTGAGTGGAGTAGGGGATTGAGAGATAATCATGATTGGTTTTCAATCCGGGGGGAGGTGAGGACACATTTTTTTTGGAGCGACGAATGGGTTGGTGGAGCCACCTTAAAAAGGAGGATCGACCGGTTTTATTCCCTATCATTGTGTAAGGAACCTAGCATCTCAGATATGAGGAAGAAAGTTGAAAATACTTGGGTGTGGGACCTGAACTGGTCTAGAGAGCTATATGGACACAATGTTGGAGGAGTTAAAAGGCAGTTATAATTTTAGAAACATGATAATGTTGTTCAACTTATAATGTTATTAACGGTGAGAGTGTTGGTGATGAGGAGTTTCCGATAAAAAAACTTTGGAATAAAATTATTTCGTCGAAGGTGTCCATGTTTGTATGGCAGTTAATGCAAAATTGTATTCCATCGAAGGACAATTTATGTAGAAAAGAAACTATAGGTAGGTAAGAGTTACATTTGCATAGAAGGGTGTAGCGAGACACATACTTCTAACCACTTATTTTATGCATGCCCGACTGTATGGAAAGTATGGTTCGGAATTGTGCATTGGCTGGGAGTACAGATGGTATTTCACATTATGTGTACCATCCACTTTATTACCTTTACAGGGCCGCTTGACGAAAGAAGCCATTTGGTTCGCGAGTATGTGGAGCATTTTGAATGCGAGAAATGCAAGGATTTTTCATCATAATGGATTGGGATACTGAATCAATTGTCGACAGTATCAAGCTTTTATCATGTAGTTGGTTGAACCAGTGTCAAGTTTAGGGGTATCAGGGGAAGTTTGTTTTTGCTAAATATGTGCATTATTGGAAGCAGTTTTGTTTCAGGGGGGTGGCTGCGTTGTTTTGTGCTATCTGTTTGCAGCGATGCAGTCGTTGCGTTCTGCTATTGCTGGTTTAATTTGTCAATTATATCCTTTCTCAATTATTCCTTTTACTCCTTTTCAACTATACCCTTAAATATTTTTCCCGTTGCAGTAATGATTCAATATAGAAAAGAGGCCAGGGGCTTGACAAAATAGTGATAAGTTGAGTCGCCGAATCAGTCTCGTACAAATGTAATGTTTGGCCATTCCTTGGAATTGAATCCTGCGATGGCATGACATATAAAGCATCTGTTTGGCCCTTTATATCAGTTTCTTGCAAATGCAATGTTTGGCTATTCCTTGTAGCAATAATTTTATAAACTTTGCTTTAGGCATTATTCTATAAACTTTACTGTGTCTCTTTTACTTATAAGAAATTACTAGTTTAGTACGTTTTTAGTTATGATTATTTCTGTGACGTGGCATAAACATCTCATGGAATTCACTAGGTAATTGTACAGTTTTATCAGGTGCATTGTTTCATAATTCAACTTTTGATATTTTTTTCTTGTGAATTGCTTGCGATGGAAGTTATTTTGATGCACTTTTGTCTGTCCATTTTTGCATAATGTGTACCATGTGGGAACATTTCAGCCTTGGCTTGACGAATCATGATTAGAGATATTACAAAAAAATGTAAAAAAGGAAGCACTTATATCTAGGATTTGGAAGCAATGGTTTTGGAATCACTACTATGGCAGATTATGCATTATGCAGTAGCTGAAAGTTAAAGTTACATATTAGAGTGTTCTTTATCTTTTCAATTCCTTGATTATCATTTTTCTGTTTCTTTTGCTGCATCATTCAGAATTAGAGGAAAATGGTTGTTAGAGGTTAACAATTAGAGTAAAGGTCTAAACTGAACCCTAAGAAAACAAAATATGAAAATCTAGTGTGCCTCTCAAATATATCTCAACATTTTTTTTTAAAAATAAATAAAAATTTTACTCTCATTTCATCTGTTTGACTCTCAAAAAGATGAGGATATATCCTCTAAAAAAATAAGGAATACATATTCAAAATTATTTTTGTCAATTATTCTATTAAAAAAAATATGCTACTCTAAAAGAAATTGAAAAGCTCTAAGAAACCCACAATCTCTAATATAACCTTCTCAAATAACTCAATTTACCATAAACATAATTTTTTTTTTGTCAAGTAGCATATTAGCTATAAATTCATTCTTTAAGGTAAATAAGTAAGAATTAGGGTTCAAACTTGACTCTTGCATACCATAACATTCTTGACAAATGAGATATGTTAACCGGGATATTTTTTATTCCCATTATAATACCATCTAAAGAGAAAATTGTTTTAACGTTTTTGTTATTATGACAAAAGCAAATATTGTATTGAAAAAGAAAAAGAAAATCACACATTCTATCCAAACTTGTCTTCTATATAATCCAATCTCTGAAATCACCTACAAATTAATATTGATATTTATGAATCTTTAGTGTACACTGTCAAAGTCTAAACAATATGAGTGGTGTGCCGACATTGAGGTAAAGGAGTTCCAGGGTTTGGGGGTGAGAGTTGTGAGTAGAAATTGGGTTCTTATCCTAAAAACTTAGTATCCTTTTCCTAATGCTCCAAGATAAGGTCTTTTGTGGCTTTTTAAGTAGACCTAAATCCACGTGGGGTGTGGATCGATGTCCCTCCTAGTCGAAGGAGTCCTAGGGTTTGGGGTAGAGTCTAATGGAAGGTTTCTAATAGACTCTATCGAGAAAAAATAATGGAGTTTATAGATTAAAAGAAGAAAAAAAAAAACTACTTTATTAGTGAAGAAGGAAATGCCTCCACATATAAAGATGGAATTAGTTTTTGATGTAAGTATCAACAAACATTATCACACACATATATGAGAATTTTTATTAGTAAGATTTAAGATTGGAATTAGGGTTTCATAAAAACAACAAGATAGAGAATATATTGGACTCTTGATACCCCATGTACATCACTTATTCAGATAAATTTTGGTTAAGTAATAGTACATTACTTGTTCCATGGAAAACAAGTATCAGGAGAATCACCCGCTGCAACACGACATGGTCCTGATTGCCGTATATACCAATTGCAAAGAAAACATCCATCTCTGCCTGATTCGACTATATTAAACCAATGTAACTCATTATTCCATCGAAAGGAACAATAAAATAGTGTTTGTTTAAATAAGCTATATCCAAAATTCCAACTAAATTGACCACCATGATGAAGAATATGAATTCCAAGATCATCATCTTTAGATTTACAATGAAGGGTTAAGTCTGAATTTCCTGGCAAATCATTATAAACATTCACATGCACTTTATCTTGTCCAAAAATTGAATGCACTACAAGAACATTGTGTGATGATAGCAATAACAACACACACATCAAGAGAAATTTTTGGATAAAAAGAGGCATTGCACCTTCTATTAATATTTTCTTTGGAAGTGAGTAATTTTTGTTATATGAAGGTCGAGATAATTGTTAGAAGAGAAGCATGTATTTATAGAAAAGAATACAAATATTAAAAAAAAAATGTAAGTTTATGAATATAATTCATGTAAAAACATTGTCTCAAAATAAGTAACCATTCTGATTATTTTTTTGTTACATTGACCATTTTGATTTGAAGACATTATTAATTACTTGTTTCTTAATTCTACCTTCTAATTAAAACTAATTTAACTGCTTCAAAACTAGATGGTAGTATTTGACTTTGAAATGCACGGTTTTTGGATTCAATGACACTGGAATGATTTCAGAATCGGAATATATCACATTCAAAGCTCGTCAAATACAAAACAAAAAGTTGCATGATTGAATTTAAAAACTCGTTATTATCATTTATATCCATTACTATCCAGATTTTTTTTTCGACAAACATTACTATCCAGATATAGTACCAACAAAAACCATTCAATCTCATTTCCAAAATGTGCCCCTTTTCAAATCGACATTTGATTTTTGAGTAAATTACACTCCCCTTCCCTCAAATATGTTTGAATTACACTCATCTCCCCTCTTATGTTAAAATATACACTCTCCTCCCTTGAAAAATAAAATTTATACTCCTCTCCCTTATAAGATGCTTGAATTACAACCCCCTCTCTTAATAATTAAATATGCACCACACTTTAATCTATTTTAACATAAATAAATATTTTTATGATATATATTAATTTTGAACCACCATTTAAGAAAAATCATTTCATTTCTTTATAATTTAAATGTCAATGATAATTAAATTTAAATATTTTGATATTGATTTTATAATTTAGAGTAAAAAATTAACTTTTAAATAACCATGTTTTATTGTTTTCAGTAATTTTTCACATATTTTAATTTTATTTTGGGTTGTTTCATATTTTATCAGAGTTTAGAACTAAATGATAATGAAATTGTGAATAAAAAATAGCGAAAAAAATGTATTCAATTTTTTAGTATCTTAAAATAGACCCGCAATACTATTTTTTGGGAAGTGTGTTAGATTATTATCTTTTTGCAAGATTATTAGAAATAAAAAAAAATATTGAGGGAGTAAAGTGTAGATTTTAACATAAGAGGGGAGGACAATGTAATTCAAGTTTCTCTTAAGATAGGGAAGTGAAAAAAATTCTAATATGTTTTGAATAAGAGGGGAGGGGAGTGTAATTCAAGCATCTTTGATGGGAGGAGAGTGTAATTTACTCTTGATTTTTTGAAGAGAAGTCCACGTCTCTTTACATTTGAGAATCAAAAACACAAAAACTAAACGTGATATTTCATAAAAAATTACATGAGTAAAATTGCATGTGTGACACAAAAACAATGAAAAAAAAATCTAATTTCATTATTTAAGCATGTAATTATTACAACAAATTAGTGAGCATTATATATGACAAGTTTATATTTGATTTACCCCATTTATATGGAAGTAAATGTGTAATGCCATAATCAAAATCGTAATATACTACACTAACAAATAAGTAGTTTTTTTGTAGGGAACAAATAAAGAGTTTTTCCCCTTCAAAAAAATAAATAAATAGTTTTACCCCTAAAAAAATAAAGTTTTTAATTACAACTTTATAAATTTGACTTCCAACTCGAGGATAGCATTCTTAACATTTTAGTTTATAATTATGCACAAGCTACCATGAAAAAAAAAATGTCTCTAAATATAGACTAAAATTTAAATTAGTAGATATATTCGTTAAAATACACCACTAGTATAATACTACCATTAAAATTCCTTCGAAAAAAATACTACCATTAAAATAAAATAAAAAAACTACCATGGTCTGTGTGGAAAGGTCAAACTATGAGCCTGTACTAGTAGATAAAGAAAAACATAATTCTTTTAGATCCATTGTTAAAAAAAATTAAAATTCAAATGATACACATGATTTGACTTAAAAGAGATTAAAAGTCGAAGAAAATTTTTAGGGAGCTAAAACAAACATTTGAATATTTTCCTGTAACTGATTCCTAACTACGATTCTTGCGAACAATAGTTAAGTACCGTTGAAGATATTTTAGATGGTTTGAGGTGCTTCTACGTAAATAATAGGTGCCTAAAGAGCAACTTTCATGGTACAAACAATGGAGTGAAGCGCGTGGTAGAAAATTGCACACAACTGAAAGAGATCGATTTGAAGGCTTGTCATAAAGTGTATGCTAATGTTGTTGCATCAGTGGCATCTTCAAGAAAGCTAATAGCATTATTTGAGTGACAGAAAGAAGAAAATCTTCTCGTGTCAAGGATGCATTGTTTGTTAGCATCCTATAATTATTTTGCTTTGAATTCTAAGATTTTTATGGGTTTCCCCCCCCCTCAAAATGTGGTTGACGACCCAAAAATATAGGCTTGAAGTTTGATTGTTAAATTTTCAACTATTTATTTAAATTTAAAGATGATATTTGTTTTAGTAGGCTTAATGATAATGTTGTTATTTTTTATCTTTGTTATGGTTCTTCTAGTTGATGCTCTTGGTTCTTTTATGAGTTAAGTTATAGTCTTTGGTGTATTACTAATTGTAATCATTTTGTTGTTTATTATAGTCTATAGTTAGACATTTGGATGTTGCATATTTTTTATTAAGCAACTTTGTGGGGTGTAAAAAAACATTAGGGTCTTCAATTCAGCATTATTAGGGAAGTGGTGTGGAGGTTGAGAACGGAGAAAGATCGACTGTGGTACAAGGTTCTCAAAAGCAAGTATAGGGAAGAGATGGGGAAAATTAAATGTAACACGAGAGATTCGTCTCTTTAATTAAGAGAGATTTAGAGAGTGGAGTAAGGGATCAGGAGGTAATCATAATTGGTTTTCAAACTGGTTTAGTAGAAATATGGGTGGAGGCGAGGGCACATTTTTTGGAGCGACGACTAGGTTGGTGGAGTCACCTTAAAAAGGAGTTTCGACTGACTTTATTCCCTATCATTGTGTAAGGAGGCTAGAGTTTCAGATACGATGAGGAAAGTTGAAAACACTTGAGTGTGGGACCTGCACTGGTCTAGACTCTAGAGAGCTATATGGTTGGGAAGGAGACATGTTGAACACGATGTTGGAGGGAAGGGAGTAGGGATATGATAGGTTGGGAAGAGGATAATTCGAATATATATTCTGTCAAGTCAGCTTATAATGTTATAAACGACGAGAGTGTTGGTGATGAGGAGTTTCCGATAAAAAAACTTCGGAATAAAATTATTCTGACGAAGGTGTCCATGTTTGTATGGCAGGTAATGCAAAATTGTATTCCACCCAAGCACAGTCTATGTAGAAGAGGAATTATAGGTAGGGAGGAGTTACATTGCATAGGAGGATGTGTAGAGACTGAGACTTCTAACAACTTATGTTTTGCTTGCCCGACTGTATCAAAAATGTATTGTTCGGAATTGCGCATTGGCTGGGAGTACATGTGGTGTTTCACAATATATGTACCATCAACTTTATTACCTTTACAGGGCTGGTTAGCGTGACGAAAGATGCAGTTCAGGGACTTGAAGCCATTTGGTTCGCGAGTATGTGGAGCATTTGGAAGGCGAGAAATGCAAGGATTTTTCATCATAAGGATTGGATACTGAATCGATTGTCGACAGTGTCAAGCTTTTATCATCGAGTTGGTTGAGAATAAAGTCGTCAAAGTTTATGTATGGATTGAACCAGTGGTGGTCGAACCCGCTAGCATGCTTAGGGGTATCAGGGGATGTTTGTTTTTGCTAAATATGTGCATTATTGGAAGCGGTTTTGTTTCAGGGGAGTGGCTACGTTGTTTTGAGCTATCTGTTTGCAGGGATGCAGTCGTTGTGTTCTGCTATTGCTGGTTTGTCAATTATATACTTTCTCAATTATTCCTACTTATTCCTTTTCAATTATACCCTTCAATATTTTGCCCGTTGCAGTAATGATTCAATATAGTAAAGGGGCCGAGGGCTTGACGCAATAGTGATAGGTTGAGTCGTCGAATCAGTCTCGTGCAAATGTAATGTGCCATTCCTTTGAGTTGAATCCTGCAATGGCAAGAGATATAAAGCAGCTGGTTTTCCCTTTATATCAGTTTCATGCAAATGCAATGTTTGGCTATTCCTTGTAGCAATAATTTTATAAACTTTGCTTTAGGCACTCAACATGAGTGATTTACTGAACCAATTACCAACTCATTACTCAGTATAGTAGTTAATGTAGAAATTGGATATGAACCTTCTTTACTGTGTCTCATTTAAAGAAATATACATAAAAAAAAATTACTAATAAGAAATTACTAGTTTAGTAGTTTTTAGCTATGATTATTTTCGTGACGTGGCATAATCATCTCATGGAATTTACTAGATAAATGTACAGTTTTATTAGGTGCATTATTTCATAATTCAACTTTTGAAATTTTTGTTTCGAAAACAGGCGAATATATGAGTGGCTTGTATACATCTTTTAGAATTGTTTTAATTGCTTGCTATAGAAGTTATCTTGATGTACTTTTGTGTGCCCATTTTTGTAGAATGTGTGGCATGTGGGAACATTTCAGGCCTTGCTTGACGAATCATGTTTGGAGATATTGCAAAAAATGTAAAAATGGAATCACTTGTATCTAGGATTTGGAAGCAATGGTTTTTGAATATGCACATGCAACAATGTTTGTGCACCGTTTAACTTATCACTACTAATACTATGGCAGATTATGCATTATGCAGTAGCTGAAAGTTAAAGTTACATATTAGAGTGTTCTTTATCTTTTCAATTCCTTGATTATCATTTTTCTGTTTCTTTTGCTGCATCATTCAGAATTAGAGGAAAATGGTTGTTAGAGGTTAACAATTAGAGTAAAGGTCTAAACTGAACCCTAAGAAAACAAAATATGAAAATCTAGTGTGCCTCTCAAATATATCTCAAAATATTATTTTAAAAATACATAAAAAATTTACTCTCATTTCATCCATTTGACTTTCAAAAAGATGAAATGAGAGTAAAAAAACTTTAATTGTTGTTCTTAAGATTTTGTGATTGTGACTTTATCGATGTCACTTCCAAAAAAAACAAAGAAACATAAATTTGTTGATCGTTAAGACACAAACATATTTATTTTTCTTTATCTTTAAAGAACTTATATTAAAGTCATCATAAGAGTCGTGAGAACAAATATGAACTTCTAATTTTAGAAGGCAACCTCATTTAATAAAAAATAATTAATGAAGAATGAAAATCATCTACGATAAATTTGACATCCAACTCGAGGGTAGAATTCTTGCATTTTTTTTTAATAATAGAATTCTTAACATTTTAGTTTATAGTTATCCACAAGCAAGTGTCAGATCGATAAAACATAAGTATAGGAAACAAATAAAAATAAAATTATGAGGAATTAAAATAACTCCATCTGAGTTTTCATCTAAAATATAAATTACTAGCCTTTGTGAAGTTTTTTTTAATGGCCCTTTGAGAAGTAGTTGATGAATGTTTAAGGGTCATCCATTGCAAAATAGAGTAAATATCAAGAAAGTACTAACTTTGTCCCTATCTATGAAGCCCATATATGAGTATGGGTACGGGTACGATACGAATGGGTACGTGGATACGTAAAAAAAATTAAATTTAAGATACGATACGACTATGATACGTCAACAAAATTTTTATACTAAAACTTATATATATGTAAAAATATTTGAAAAAAATAAGCATTGAACCCTTATTATATGCATGTAAAGTTTTCTTATAAATCATATTATATTTTCATTTGTTGGGATATGGAGAGAAACATTCAACACATATTTTATCCAATGTTGATTAATTGAATCACATCTCTCTCTCTCTCGTTACCTTCATCCATAAGAAGTATAATTTTAAATGGTTCATCGAAAAACAATTCTACTGATGCATATATAGAATTGAATCATATATATACATCTCTACTGAATTTCTACAACATTGCCTCACTTTTTTCCCATCATCTTTTCTAGGATACGTATCTGTGAAGTATCTTGTAAGTATCTTATAAGTATCCTTGTGTATCTATGAAGTATCCAATAAGTATTAGATAAAATATTTTTTAAAAATTAAAATAATTAATTTTGATACTTCGTGGGTACGTATCCGCGAGTATCTGTGGAGTATTAGTATTTGATATGTATCCGATATGGATACGGCTCCATTTTGAAGTATCTGGGCTTCATGGGTCCCTATATATAAGCTTTTAGTCAAATAAAAAGTTCCTAAATATAAACTAAATTTAAATTATTATTATTTTTTTGAGAGAAATTTTTTTTACTAGCAACACTCTCTTTTGAACACTCTATCTTTTATTGGTTTAAATTATTACGGGTCTACACTTTGAAAATTGAATCTACACAAAATAACGGCATATACATTGATTTCTTCCAATAAAAGAGTGAGTGTTAAAGAAAGTGTTGCTAGCATTCCTTTTATATTATACTTCATCCGTCTAACAATAATTGTCTTTTTATCATTTTTTTTTCTCAAAATAATTGTCACTTTACAATACCAATGCTAGCAACACTCTCTTTTTTATTGAGAAAAAATTGAACCTACACAAAATAATGGGATATACATTGATTTCATCCAATAAAAGAGTGAGTGTTAAATGGAGTATTAAAAAGTGAGTGTTGCTAACATTCCTTTTATATTACACTTCATCCGTCTTACAAAAATTGTCTCTCTAGCATTTTTTCTTTTTCTCAAAATAATTGTCACTTTACGATACCAATGCAGCATTTATTAATTTTTTCCACTATTATACCCTTATTTATTGAATTTCATCCAACTTAACTACTCCACTAACTACAATTAACAAGGGTGTCTTAGTAAATGCTACTAATTTTATAATTGAAATCAACACAATTAATCATTTTCTTAATAATCGTGCATAAACCTTACTAAATGTTATGAGACGGACACTACTAATTAATACTACCATGGCATGTATGGAAGGGTCAAACCGTAAGTTTATAGCAGTAGAGCATTTATTTTTATGAGTTGATATAACATATAATCTCGTGTGATTAAAGTATATCTGTTTCGTAACAATCTCCTCTTATAAGCACAAAATGTTTTTTTTTCTCGTTATAGTTTTTTTTTAATGCGAAATATTGCCTTTTCATAGTCACGACGGATTAGGGAAATTTGTCAATCAAGGTAACTTCCTTAAAATTCTTAGATAACTTGCAAAGAAGAAAGAAAAAATAAGTGAGGCAAATTCTATTGGACAATGCTCCTAAAAATTTCAATGGAATATTGATCGATCAATCAAAAAAGGATTTTTTTTTTTTGAAGGATATTGTTATTTGTTGCTACTTTATTATTATATTATATATATTGAAGTTATATAGTTTGTAGCTATGATCAAAAGTTATCTAACCTTTGAGCTCATAACTTTTCTTCTTGTATTTACCTTCATATCTTAATTGGTTATGTAACCTTTGAGCTCATAACTTTTCTTCTTGTATTTACCTTCATATCTTAATTGAAAAAGTATAAATATTGATTAATTTTTTTTATGAACTAATTCAACCTCAAATTTTATCAAACACTTTAAAAATCTACTAACTTATCCGCTAACAATATTAGCTAACTTGTTCTTGTCAACAAAAAAAAATTAGCTAACTTGTTAGTTTTTTTTAAGGAATATTATCTAGCTTGTTAGTCATATGTAACTTTTTATTATACAGAGGATAAGTGTCTTACAATATGTTCTTTAAAAAAAAAGTGTCTTACAAGATGAGAAATTAAAGTTGAACATATTCATATTATTCTTTTTTGAGAGAATTGAACATATTCATATGAAAACAACACACTATAAACATTCAAATTCAAACACAAAATAAACAGATATGACGTACTTTACTTAATATATTTTTCTTATAAAATATGATCGTTTCTCCTTTACTCACCAAGTTCTTTAAAATAAGAGATAGAGATCGAATCCTTGATTAAATAACTTACTTTTAAATCATGAGTTTATAATAAGAATACTAACAATGAGTCTATGCCCAAAATACTCAATTATTTGTAGCTTACAACATAAGCTTATAATTATAATAAACAGCTTACAAAAAAGTTTATAAAAATTGTTATTAATTATTTTGATAAGTTCTTTCACATAATCTTCAAAAATTAAAAACGGTATATAAGTTCAAATAAGTCAATCCAACAAACACTCTCGTTTGGATTGCCTAATTTTTATTGTACCTTTATAAGACGATTTTCCATAAATAACTTAACAAACTTATGATTAATACATAAAAACTTATATATTTACATAAATTATTTTGCATAAACTAAAAAATAATTCAATCAAAACAAAACGTGTTATAAGAAACTGAATGTGAAACAAATCCACATGTACAACGGCGCCAATTTCATTGGATAAGGTTACGTGCATCTTGTTCTTCCTCAGAACACAGAGGGAAAGAGAAGAACGAACTCAAACTATGGCAACACTTCAAGCTTCTCTTCTCTCTAAACCTCTTCTCTTCCCATTCCTCATTCCAAATCACTCTACTCTTCTTAAACCTCAACACTTCAATCCCACGCGCCTCCACCCGCGCGTTCCCTTCACTCCCCTTCTCTGCACTTTTCAACCCGATACTACACTCCCCCACTCCGAACCTAATCCCGAACCTATCTCCGACAATTCTCCTAACCTAGAATCTTCAAATTCAACTGAAAACGAGTCTGTTACGGTTCTTGATTCAAATGAATTGAATGAATCGAATTCGAGATTTGAAGGTGTTGATGAAGAGAGTGGTGAAAAGAAGGATGGGAGATTACCAATAGTGGTGTTTTTGATTGGGCTTTGGGTGAGAGCGAAAGAAGGATTGAAGAGGGCGTTTTCGAAATTGGTTGATTGGTGGCCGTTTTGGAGGCAAGAGAAGAAATTGGCGAAGTTGATTACCGAGGCCGATGCGAATCGGTTGGATGCTGCTAAGCAGACTGCGCTTTTTGTTGAGCTTAATAAGCACAGGTTTTGTGAAATTCGAAATTTTTAAATTTGTGTTTTTGATTATAATGTAGGAATAAGTTAGAAGAAAATTGAAGTTTTTTATTGTGGTTGGAAAATTGGGGTTTAGTTTTGTTTGAAGATTGTAGGACATGCAAACCAAGTTGTTGGACTCGAGTGATTAAAGAACTTTAGGGCCGGTTTGGATTGAGCTTATGCAAAACAGCTTATGCAAATAAATGAGCTTTTAGGGCCCGTTTGAGAGAATTTGTTTTGGAGTCCTGACTTTAATTTCCTCCTGGCTGAACTTAGGGTCACTAGGGCCCTTTATTTGCAGCTTATAGTACAACCGCCTATCATGATCAGCGCTAATGTATTAGCTATTTCTATAGGAAAAGATAAAATAAAGTTAAATTGCTTTTGTATAAGCTATAAGCCGTTTTCGTATGCTATCATTGAGAACTTATGAAAATAAGCTGAAAATAGCTTATGAACATGTCATAAGCTGTTTCCGTAAGTTCTCCCAAACAGTCTCACAAATCTTATGTAAGTTGATTCAAGTAAATGTCAACATAAAAACATTAAAATGAACATAATAGTTATTTTCTGTTGGGTTTGTAATTCATGAGATGGATTGATCATAAGTCCACTATCATATGTTTTTTCATTTATTTTGTTGTAGTCCTGAGTCTGTGATAAAGAGATTTGAAGAAAGGGATCGAGCAGTGGACAGTAGAGGAGTTGCGGAATATCTTCGAGCTCTAGTTGTCACTAATGCTATTGCAGAATATCTTCCTGATGAGGAATCTGGAAAACCTTCTGGAATTCCTACCTTGGTAATCACTTTGAAATTGAATTTTCATGTTTTTTCTTTGTATTTTGCATCAACTTTCAGTCTTTATTACTTAGTTTACAGTGCTTCATTGTTCATTAGTGGAGGTGCAGTGTAACCAGGCATCTTGTTTTCTAGCTATTTGTTGATACTAGGCCGTTTTGATCAAATTGCTTTAACAAATGTCTGTCTATTAGGTCATTTACCTTGCTCTTGTTTTTACCTTAAGCTGATTATGTTTTGGGATAGTTGTTCATTGGGAAGCTAAAAAGCATAGATACAACTTCGATGTTTTGACAAATTAATTTAAACGAAGAAATCTGGGATTTTTCGACCAAAATCCCGTAAAAGGGTCTCAATCCTTTACTTTTTTCTGATTTTTTAGCCGAATTTCGGAGGAACCGCCTCAAAATGACTTTTTTTTACTACCGAAAGGCAGAATCAAGCTTCATATATGATTTAAGTTGGGGGAATGAGGTGGGAAAATGCCTCAAGTTGTCAAATGTTAATTGTAATAGAAAATGTTTCTTAAGCTCAAAGAAATTTGTAGCACACAAACATAAGTTGTAATGCTGGTTGGTGCTGAGTTTTGGTCCCTAAAAACCAACAAGAGCATAAGCTCGATGTTAGTAAAATGAGGATACAAAGTCAATGGTAGACATTCAATAGGGTGAGAAGTGAATGCACTGAGAGAAAGTAAGGCGTAGCATAGCATCAGTTGAGAAGAGCATAATGACGTTGAGATCTTGAGCTAAATTAGCCAACTTAAATTGGCACCGGGGATAATCAAACCTGATACCTTGAGTAAGAGCACACTCCAAGGTCCCAAGCCAACACCACCAGGCCAACCCAAGTGGGTTTATATGCTTCTGGATTTGAAATATTTGATTTGTGTTCTTATCATAGAATACATGATACAATTCATGATAAGCTTGAAAGGCTGCTATCAAAAAAGACAGTTTTTCCTTTGTCAACATGAACTTTCTTCTGATCACATTAGCATCTTCATTTGACAATTTCAGTTCATAATTTACTTGGATTTTGCTGTGGAAACTTATGCCAAGCTTATATTTTTCAGTTGCAAGAGTTGAAACAGAGGGCATCAGGTAACATAGATGAGACTTTTCTCAACCCTGGAATATCTGAGAAGCAGCCGCTGCATGTGGTTATGGTAAAATATTTATCAGAAGACATTTTTTTTTTTTATGCTTTGAGTGGATAGCCTATACTAATAGATATTATAGAAATACATTTGTTCAATTTTCTATTTGCACCCCAGATTCTATTGTTTGATTGTTCTCGGAATCTCATGAAGCTGCTTCATTTTTTAGGTTGATCAGAAAGTATCAAACAAATCACGTTTCGCACAAGAGCTTATCTCAACTATTTTGTTTACCGTAGCTGTTGGGTTGGTCTGGTACGAGCTTCTAGTTTCCCTATCTATCTCTTTTTTTCATTCTGGTATATAACATCCACCCTTTGATGCATACTTGTATTCCTACTCTACGTCTGTCAGGTTTATGGGTGCTGCCGCACTTCAAAAATACATCGGAAGCTTGGGTGGGATTGGTTCTTCAGGTGTTGGTTCAAGTTCATCTTATGCCCCAAAGGAGCTAAACAAAGAAGTAATGCCAGAAAAGGTTAATCCGTTAATCTACTCTTACTTATATTCTTTTATTTTTCTATTACAATATTACAGTATGACATATAGATTATTCTTTCTTTTGGGAAATACTTGATTGAATAGTTTAGATGTGTATTAGTAAGAAATTTGGGTTGTCAGTGAGTATCATGGATGAGAAAATTGTAACACGTGAACAATTATTTTATTATCCAAATAAGATAGTCCCCGCTAATCATGCCATTTCTAACTATTTCATTGACTGGTCAACAAGGAAGTTGGACAATATGACCACCCCCATTAATTCTTGAAGTATATCCAATACTATCAAATGAGTTATTAGTTTCCTTACCCTTATTTGTCATATGGAAAGGTCTTGCATATACGATATATTGGCAAATCAGAGATTCTGCCACGTATTATATAATCCTAATTTTAATCTTTATCTCTCTGTATTTGCCTTGCAGAATGTAAAAACTTTTAAGGATGTGAAAGGCTGTGATGATGCAAAGCAAGAACTTGAGGAAGTTGTGGAGTACCTAAAAAATCCAGCTAAATTTACTCGCCTTGGAGGAAAGTTGCCAAAGGTCTATAGAAGTTATTAGTCTTTTTGTTTTTAATTTGCTTTTAGCTTTTGTTCATATATCTTTCTACTTTACATGTATGTATGCATTCTCAATTGTTATTGACAAAGTCTCTAGTCCCATCACTGTTTAGGAACTGATAACATATTTACTCTATCTTTGTACATGCACATTGTGTTTTGCACACTAACAATCATGTAAAGCTATGGTATCATGATATTACGCATTCTTATTTTTTATATTTCATGTTATGTTATGCTGATGAACTTGCTTTTCTTTGAAATGCTTCCTTTATATGTGTATAGATAAAAAAACCATGCTTGTTAGTGCAATTTGATTGTAATATTTTGCTTATGAAGTCAGGCTAAGATGATCCTCTTTTCAGGGGATTCTTCTGACAGGGGCACCTGGAACTGGAAAAACTCTGCTAGCCAAGGTCAGATAAATTCTATAGTCGTATATTTTTGGGAATTTTTTGGAAGGACTTAAAATCTGGACTCTGGTTCTTATCTATTACGTTGATATTTTTTACACTCTTTCATAGTTCTACTGAGCTATAACTAAAGTCGAGCTTTATTGCAATATTCGTAATAAATTAATCCATTGAACTTCATTATTATTATGATCTGATTGTTTGCTATATCTGGGACTTTGAAGGCTATTGCTGGAGAAGCCGGTGTTCCATTTTTCTATCGTGCCGGTTCGGAATTTGAGGAGATGTAAGTCTTCTTTTGCTAGATTATGTTAAGAAGTGGGCACATGCTATGCTAGAAAGGGTATATTCTGTTATTCTGAAAGTAGTACATAAAGAATGTTGTTGTTGTTAACAACTATGCTGTCGATCCTGGATAGCGGCGCTACGCGTCCAACCCAAAAGCTGGTATACCGGGATAGCATGTGGTGGGATGGGATGGCCTCTATTTTGAATAATATTTGGACAAATTACATGATTAATACTTAAAGACTTGGTTACTGTAAAATCAACCAAATAACTACAAGTTTGTGAAATATTCATGATTTGCCATAAACAGTGACAACTCTTCAGCAAAACATAGTTGTAAATTTGACAAGCAAAAGTCAAGGAAACAAAAAGTCAAAGTCTTAAAGACTTGAAGTAACTAAATATTAAAACTCAAATAAAAGTTTTAGTCAATATAATCGAAGATTATCATCATCAAGACTGAGATGAAGTTGCCATGGCTGAACAGAGGAGGGAAAACACATAATGAAGTTGCTCTATTATCATGAAACAGAGGGGGAAAAAACACCCTTAATGTGGCCTTCTCTGTTCTATTCACACAACAGGGGAAAAAATAAAAACAAGGCAGAAATACACATTGAGTTGCACTGAAATTGTGCTGCTCAGGGAATACAGATGCAGTGGCAGGGTCGATGGTGGCTGCTCCGCGGAGGTTCCCGTTCTTGTTCTGCTTGCAGAATGGATGTTTTGGAGGAAATTTTTGCAGAATAGAAAATGAAAGGAAATGTTAGGGTTTTTAGTGGGCCAAATACTGAAAGTGACCCCGACAAACTCTATTTTACGGGTATTTTTGGGTTTTTGAGACCCTCATTGTAGCACATCTGTTGTGCCACAAGGGAATGAATCCAGACAATTTGAACATTACAATATATGTCACATTGTGATGAGTTATAAACATTTCATAATTTCTTTCTTTTATATTTGTGGCACTATAAGTTGGTAAATTAGATGCTAAAATCTTTTCATGTGATCTCTCAACAAAATTCCTAACTTTGATCTGTCTTTTTGCATTTGAGTTGTATTTTTTAAGTCAATCTTCCATTGCATTAAGGAAAGTTTAATATGTTGGCTGGTATGTATAATAGGATTCATATTTTTGGTTCATGCTCAGGTTTGTTGGAGTTGGTGCTCGTCGTGTAAGATCGTTATTTCAAGCAGCCAAAAAGAAGGTTTGTTGCTTTTTGTTGATGATCTTTCAAAACAGTCTCCTATTTTAGTTTACCAACACACAGGACTTCTACATGTTTCTGATTGTGGAACATTTTTTCTTCTTTATCTTTTGTAGGCTCCTTGCATTATTTTCATTGATGAAATTGATGCTGTTGGGTCAACTAGGAAACAGTGGGAGGGTCATACCAAGAAGACATTGCACCAACTTCTTGTTGAAATGGATGGGTTTGAGCAGAATGAGGTATCTTCGAACAGTTTGAGTTGCAATTTGTTCGTCTCTTCTTTTCCAAATTTATTTATCATTTTTATGTTGTAGGGAATAATATTAATGGCTGCAACAAACTTGCCTGATATTCTTGATCCAGCTCTAACGAGGCCTGGTAGATTTGATCGACATGTAAGTTCTTATATTCATTGTTTCCCCTATAAATGAATTTATGAAGAGAAAGAAGAACAGTAGAAATATGAAAATAAGTCCTATCGCAAGAATTAACAAATTAAACAAGAGACGAAGGAAAATAAAAAAACATAGGTAAAAAATCCTTTCCAGTTTCTCTTTCAATCCAGGTCGTTCTACCCGGTTAATGTGTATATAATATAGACGATAAGATGACTAACAAATTCTGGATTCCAGATTGTTGTACCAAATCCAGATGTCCGTGGTCGGCAAGAAATATTGGAACTCTACCTGCATGATAAACCTACAGCCGATAATGTAGATATTAAAGCAATAGCCCGTGGTACCCCAGGATTCAATGGGGCAGGTGAATATTATTTCAATATATTTTACATGACAATAACTCCTATCAATGTGAATCATATATTTCTTCAAATCCCTGACTGATGTTCTCTGTAATTATATCACATAAACTAGATCTGGCAAACCTGGTGAACATTGCTGCTATTAAAGCTGCGGTTGAAGGTGCAGAGAAATTAACAGCTTCTCAGTTGGAGTTTGCAAAGGACAGAATAATTATGGGTACAGAGCGAAAAACAATGTTTGTATCTGAGGAGTCAAAAAAGGTATGTGTAGGAATCTGTATATGTCAGGAAATTCAGTTTGCTACTTAAGAACTGTGGCTTATTTTTTTAATCTTGTAATATTTTTAAAACTTTTGAACTCGAACCTTCTGTGCTGCATCATCTTAAAATGCCTGACTCTTCCCTGTAGTTGTAAACCTATATTGTGAGGTTGGAACAGGCTTATAGGCATACTAAAATTCTTAACATAACTTTATTATCATAATAGTAAACATATGTCTGCTTTAGGCTTAACATCAAAATACTAAAAATACTTGGACAGAACTTTGGTAATTTGACCATTCCATATACGGTCAAATGAAATAGTCTGACAAAATACCAATCTTTTATATTTATGAAAATAGGAAATTGGATGACCATATAATGAATAGTTAGGTGCTAATAGCTGGTGAGTTGATAGGATAGGTAACTTGGTCTTTTGTAAAAAAAATCCCTGTACCTTGAACCATTTCCTAGAGTAATTTCTAACCTGTTGATTGCTCAAAACCAAAATATTTTATCAATTTTTTGGCCATTTTATTTTGTCTATTTTATTTAGCATAATTGGATTGTTGTGTTGCTATTATAAAATATTATCCATTGATGCATGCTTAGTTATGTTATTAATGGTTGTAAAAATATCAGCTTACTGCTTATCATGAGAGCGGCCATGCAATTGTTGCCCTTAATACCGACGGTGCACATCCAATTCACAAGGCAACAATCATGCCCCGTGGATCTGCTTTAGGAATGGTTACTCAGCTTCCCTCAAGTGATGAGACATCAATAAGTAAGAAGCAGTTGTTAGCTCGTCTTGATGTTTGTATGGGAGGACGAGTTGCAGAAGAGCTTATCTTTGGTCGGGATAATGTCACAACTGGAGCTAGTAGTGATCTTCAATCAGCTACCGAGCTTGCACAATACATGGTAATATTCTGCTCCCTTGTTATGTAGCAAGTGCAGTTGTTGTATTTATTAACTCTACAGAAATCATTCAAAATTTTATTATTGTATATTCCTTTTATTGCTGTTCAATTGTTACTTAGAATATTGATAAGTAGTAACCGAAATTCTGGATATATCTTACTTTCTGCTGAGATTCTTTACACGTCGTATCATTTCAAAATGAGCTTGAAATTCATTGCTTATGTCTGTTGTATTTTAACCCTCTTCACAAGGTATCAAGTTGTGGGATGAGTGATACAATCGGACCAATTCATATAAAGGAGAGACCAAGTTCTGAAATGCAGTCACGTATTGATGCAGAGGCAAGTTTTATTAATTTATATTTTTTTTAACATTTCTTACAATTGTAATCATGTTTGGATTAGTTGATTTGCTCTAAGGACATCAACAATCAAATTCATGGTTGTAGCTGAGCTTTTCCTGTTCTGCAGGTTGTTAAACTCCTTAGAGATGCATATGATCGTGTGAAAGCTCTTCTGAAGAAGGTTTGTTGAGTATTATTGTATATCTAGTTTTTTTATTATATATTAGAATCAAAAGCAACATTTTGAGGTCCATAAATTCATTGAAAAAATTGGCAACCCTGAATTATGCAATGTTTGATATCTACACTGTTTGGCAAGTAAAAAGTCATAACTAGCCATTTTTGTCATTTTTTTAGCATGAGAAGGCATTACATACGCTGGCAAATGCATTATTAGAGTCTGAGACACTTAGTGCAGAAGAAATCAGACGATTACTTCTCCCGTATCGGGAAGGAAAACTTCCAGAACAACAGGAACAAGAAGAAGCAGAAGGGGATCTTGTATTGGCGTAATATTTCTCTCTACTTCATGTCTATTATTGTACTAATTATAGTGGAAGCTCTGTACAGTATAAATTCCTACAGGTAGTTTTTTTTAATCTATTCTGCAGTTTCCCTCCTTAGCCCATGCAATTCTTGTCATAAGATGATTATAGGAAGTAATTATACACCTTTGAATATCTGTGTAGCAAGTAATCCTGCTAACGATAACAAAGGTCCACTATTAGAATACTACAGCACTTGCTGAGGGCAATATTTTTTTGGAGAGAACTGTCTAATTTTTAGACAGATATTTTATTGGACATTTGAACAATTGTGTTTTGTAGCCTGTGCATTCTTCATTTTAATAAGAATTTCTTATTTATTATGAGATTGTGTCATTGTGACCCAAGTTTCTCTTAGCAAGGTTAAATTGTCAATGAAAAGCATTATTGTTTCCCAACCCTAACTTCCTGAATCCTGGTCCGTATTTTTTTTTTTTTAGAGATGGTCCGTATTATTGTTATGGTTGAATGAGTAATCTTTGAAGAGAACTGCTATATAGTACGGGTGTTTGAGTACGAAATTTCACGGGCGAGTGCGGATGTTCCTTTTCCACGCGTTACAGTTTTGCAATTTATTTATGGCTTTGCACATGATAGAAAAACCCTTTATTTAAATACATATACAAGATAAATATAATAAAAAATTATAGAATTGTTTAACCCACACCTACCCACCGTTTCTCTTACCACAGAACTGTTGTGATGGCAGTTGGGATGGTATAGACCCTTCTTCTTCCCCTTTTTCTCCCATGGCTCAACATAGTTTGTAGTGTGCTGAGCTATTTTCCCGCAGATTTTAAACTAAATAAACAAAGAATACAACTCACTATTTTTTCCTCTTTGAAGACCGACTCAGTTCTTGCTTTACAGTTTACACACTCACTGAGTCATAAAACATAGCAACAAAACGATGAAGAAAAGGACTTAGTTTTGGAACTCACTTCTTGCTATTTGGAACTGTAGATCTCATCCACCGATTCAAAAGGTTTACTTGATATTAAGACTGCAGTTCCTGTTTTAAAATTGGAAAGGTTGTTCATTGCAAAGATAACTTTACAATCCAAAGAGGTGATTTTACACATGGTAATGGAATTGGAGGAGAATCAATTAGTTGTTAATTAATTGATCATAAAATCAATTGAAAATTGGATTTTTCGATTATATTTTTTGTTCAGTAGGTTTTTTTTCTTTTTCTGATAAGGAGTTTGTATGTTATATGTTGGCCACCGTTCCTATTTTATTGAAATTACAATTATGATATCATTTTTCTGGACATGATAGAACTGCAGCGCGTGCAAATATGTTGTTTTCACGCGTCCGTGAAAATTCTTACGCAATATGTTTGTACTACATAGCATTTTCCATCTTTGAATTAACTGGAACATTGTATTAAATGGCATTGCATAGATATTTGTACTTAAATTTTGGAGTCTCCAACATATTAACTTCAAGAGAACTTTTTTCAACCTTATTTTTATCGTTTGCCTTAATAAGGAACCAAGAGGTAAGGAAAAAACAATGAAGATTTTAAATTGTTATCCAGTTTCTGTGAAAATTCTCAGTATTTACTTGAGTGTGAAATGAATATAGAGCCAATAAATAACAAATTAACACAATCAAACTTAAATATAAATTTTTAAAAATGTCGAGACTTGTGGATCTCTAAAAACTCCGCCCCAGTACATGCTCAACTGTGGACCTGGATTTGGTGCTGAAATAATTGCACGCTGTTACATGCAGTTTTAGATTTCAACCGTTCATTTGAGATCGAACAGTTAAGATTAAAAATTGTCTTTTTAATAAAATGATCTTGGCTGTATGATTTTGATCGGACAGCTGACATGCTTTACAGCAGGAAACCTGTTTCCCTCAACTACTAGGTTAATCAACCGTACTACCTATTTTGCAAAACTTCAAGCTTCCTTACACAGTCACCTTATTCCTCACTTTTAATTGCATTCCCTGATGATCCCTGTAAGTTGGTATATGTTAACCAATCCCAATTTTAGGGGTTACATGTGAAACTGTGAAGTGTGTCTTTATTGAACAAAGCCATCTGTTCTGTGACAATCAATGCCAAGGTGCTTGGTTCCTTATTTGAATTCTATGTTTAACGACATATGAGGGAAAGTTTGTCTATCACACTTGTTTTTGAACATTGCTAATGGCAAAAGCTAATGTACGATACTCATCGGTTTTCAAAATTGTGTTTTTGAAACAGCCAAAATTGCTTGTTTGAACGCAAAGAATTGTACGTGAGTTTTGTCCAATTTGGTCCAAGAGCGATGCTAGTATTACTGCCGGCTCCCAAGTATTGACTTTTTTAAGAATGATGATGTGGATTGTGGACCAATGGTTAAGGGAGTGTTTAAAAGAGTGTGTGAGAGGTTGTCCATAACATTCATATTTGAGAGCATACTAGCAACAATCACTTAGACACACTTTTAGACATTTATCCATTAATTTAAAACTCTTACATCATTAACCCACTTAGGTTGGTATGGTTGTGTTGTCTTGGGACCTTGGAGCGTGCTCCTCTCATTGTCTTAGATTCGATGTATACGGTCAATCGATTAAAAATCAATGAGGAGTTTTACCATCCATTGTGATCTACACAGTTTGAAAGATTAGTCTATGCAGTTGCGCACACATGATGATACTCAGTTCAAAGTAAAAGAAAAGATAAATAAGTGTATTTATTATTAAGACACCTAAGTTAAATTCAGTTTTTTCTTCTTTAAATTCACAATGTACATTATCCCTTTTCCATCCCCTATCTCTCACATCCACTATCCACTACAATCAATAATTTCAACCATCGATGAAGATCAAACGATTCATATTTTAAGCTCCTAAATTTTTGAAGTCACGAGCATTCAAATCTCTATTCAACAACTTACAAGTTATATCGATTGATCGCAATGGCTACCGAAATTATATTCCGCAATGAATCCAGATCCACCTATAGCTTTTGTAGGACTCACCATAGTAGAACCTCATCCCATGAAAACTATAAAGAAAAAAGAAAGGAACTAAAATATGTGCAAAGGAAACACAAAAATCTACGAAGCTATAAAATTCTGTTACAAGAATTAACCTTTGCTATCACAAATAGAAACTTCACCTGACCAATCAAAATAAATCTACACACCATGTTTAATCACCATCTTATGTACAATGAAGAACATAACTAAGAAAACAAAAACCTTAGACATCTGCAAGAAGCACCTGATCTATCACTTGTTACTGCACTGGATCGAATCGTGTCTCATATATCGTTGTTCTTTTACTACAGAAAAAAGAAACCAGTATATATAACAAAGGATAATCAATAGAGAAATTGGAATTAAATCACTCAGTACAAATCGCCAGTCCGTCTCCTAAGCCTCCAAGAGGAAAACCGCTGAAGCTTCATCCGTGGCAGCTATATGTCCTTGGAAGAACCTTCTTATTATAAGCTCCTATACCCGATCAATTGGTTCGGTGCGGTCTTGCAAAGCTATTCCTTCTGAGACATCGGCAAGTGATTTGAGATTGCACTTAATAACGGCTTCAACGAAGTAGCAGGTCTCATCTTTGGTGTTCCCCTCAGGTATATCCACCACAAAAGATTCAATTACTAGTGTACCTGGCCTTCCATCAATAATTTCAGGGTGGAGAGACATCACCGACGAATAGTTCTGAAAGATGAACCAAAGAGTTATCATTTTAAGGAAGACATACTTATTTAAGAATCGATTCGGACACATATTAGCACAAGATTTTAAGCAAACATAAGTAAATTAGAGGAACAAAAAAGTTTCTGGTCATTTTGTAAGGAAACATTCATATTCATACCGTAAGGCGATGATCACCACCAATAATCCTGATGCTGAGAACATGTTCATTGTCATCAAGGAGCTCCAATCTTTCTGTACTTGTAGTAGCAGGAAGCCCTGACTTAACATCAACTTCTCTTAGACTTCCAATCTCAAGGTTTCCCCTTACTACACATCTGCTTACAAATGGTTTGTACTTCTGCGGCTGATCGAACCTTCGTACCAAAGACCATACCTAGAGATAGCAAATCTATGCGTCATAATTAAACATCACACAATGAAGGTAGCATTATACAAAAATATTGTCCGGAAGCACAATGAAACTCTTTATTCAATAGCAGTAGCAGCGAGAAAGAAAAAATCGAACTGAATTGAGGTTCGCTTTGTAATTGGTCATTTATTCACATGAAAATCTAATGATTCAAGTTTTGCTACACACTTCGACATCAACCAAACCGCGCTGATAGAACCTTTGATGTGCTAAAAATGCATAATGTAAACGAAGAATCTCATAATAAAAAACAGAAGTTCCACTACAAGATTTTTACACATGCCAGAGATGCAAAAATAGATTGTTCAAGTTGATTGCTGAAATAGAATAAGAAAAGCAGTAATTGGTATGAAATTTATCAGGATTATGAAGAATAGATTTGACTTCTCTAAAGCGAGCAATTCTCTTTAAAGAGTAATAAAGCAAGTAATCCCAACTAATAATTTTCTCGACAACGGTTGAGATTATCTGCTTTACCCTCTAAAGGAAATTGCTTGCTTGAACGAAGCTAAATCTGTGACCACGCTATGCTTCACAAGGATCACACTACAAATTGACCATCTTCCATCTAAGTTCTTAACACAAACAATTGTTACCAAAACCTAAAAGATAGTAGCAGATCAGATCACATTGTACCTCAAAGCAGGTCAACCATAAAATAGACCAAAAACATCAAAACATTTTCATACACTACATACTTTTTCCCTATACAACACCAATACTTCAGATCAGATTGAAGACATGTCTGGTATCCGACACATGTTGGCGTCAAACACATACACGTCACCGACATATGTAGATAACTACATTCAATCATTTTTGTTTTCTCAAACTATTACAAGTATCAGGCGTCAGATGTCTGATGTCTCTCATTCTTAGCTCTTTACCAAAAATCAGCTAACTGTTTTAACATTTACATAACCTTCCCTCCAAATCAAACCACCAATCCCAACAATAAATACTCCATCATTACTTTTTTTTTTCTTTTTTTATAAAAAAAAAACACTATTTAAGGAAAAATAAAAAACACATTCCAAGTTCCAACAACCTTAACTGAATAACTTACACAACCACAACCAATAACCATGCATCCAACAACAGAAATCTTCACACACACTCACACACACACAGATTCAATTCAACAAAATCATAAAATAAAAAATAAAAATAAATAAATAGTATAAAAAACAAAAGAAAGAAGGGCAACCTGAGGAACCGGTGCTCTAATATGCTTAACAAGAGCAGAAGCACACTGATTATGTCCAGGCTGCTGCCGGTGATGTCTTCTTATATATTCCATCTCCATATTACTAAACCTTCCATTCCCACTTCCAATTCCATTCATTTTTACACCTCCAATAATACTTCTTCTATACCTATTCAAATTATCTTATAAATATAACAAAAAACAAAGAAAACAAAGTGTGTGGATTAAACCAAAGAAGAAGAATATGCAAAGTATGTGATTGGATATTCAGAGTCACCACCATGGATCATGGAAACTACTTACCTAAGCAAAATTTGTTATTATCCTAAAAAAGTAAACGAATTAATTAAATTAAAATTGTTAGATATTTATATTTGTTTATTATCATCACTTGTTATGTTGGTAAGTTCAGTTGTTAATGTTTTTTGATTATAAAAATGTAAAATATCTTTGATAAAATATTGTTTGTATGTTGGGTTTTAATTCAAAATGGGGTCCACTTATATAGTGCTATTATTACTAACTAACAGTTTGCTTGTCCTTTTGCGTCTTTGTTTGTTGCTTTCCTCATCAGGCATTAGCTGATTTGATTGTGTGGGGGAGTATTTAATGAGTTTATTATTTCATCATGTGTGATTTTAAATTTTAATTTAATTTAATTTGCATTATGTGAACTGAATTCTGATTCAATCCATTAAAAATATGGTTTGATCTGTTGTAGATTTGAAGACGACAGTTGGAGTTGTTGAGATGCCATGGTGGAGGATGGTGATTGCTTATCGAAGTAGAATGGTGTATTTGTAAGGACTTCTACGTTCAAGTCGAACGTCAATTAATGTTTAAAAAGATCTTAGATATTTAACTAAATAGAAACCGTATCTCTCACCAAGATGTGTGTCAAGGTTATTGTCTCATGATCATTATAGAGACACGATTTAATAACGATATTTGATCTTCTACATTATTAGTTACAAGTTATTTGTGGATTGGACCTTGGTCCTGTCTGAAATATTACTTTTCAATTTTCAACTTATTTAAAAAAAAATGTTTATTCAGTTTTCGTTTTTTTAATTTAATTTTTGGTTCTACGGTCTCCATTAAGTTGGATTGGGTATACCTTGTTAAAAAAACATCTTATTGGCTGCATCCTAAGTGTGATACCTTATTGGCTAAAGAAGAAATAAAAAGCTTTATCTTTTTAGTCTTTTTTTTTTTTGACCAAATCTTTTTAGTCTTTTAGTTTAGTTATTGTTATTGTCTAGTTTTGGTCCTTCAATTTTCTTTTGTAGAGGTGGTCCTTCAAATCTAAGAAAATTGCTCCTCTCTTTAATTTTTTTTTCTCATTTTCACCTTGAAATTTCTCAATTAACCTCAACATAAGTTAACCGTCTCTTGGTACCAACAACAGTTAACTCATGTTAGATATCAGAGATAGTTAACTTGCACTCAGTACCAACGACAGTTAACTGTCACTAAGTGCTATTTTACAACATAATAGACATAACCTTCTACCATTGTGTTTCTAAATAAAAATAAAAATAAGAGAATTTTCTCCTTCCATAATCGAATTTCATCAAATTCAAACAAATCAACTTCAACTTCTACTTCAATTACAAGTACCTGCTTATGATCCTTTTGCATTGGAATTTTTTTTGTTTAAATGTTTGATTCTATTGATAAAAGTTGTGAAACATTAGCTTTTTGGGGTTGATGAAATTGTTGCATTTTTTGGACGGTAATGATCAAACAAGTTTGAAATTGCACTTTAGATGTTGATTAGATTAAGATTCATTTAAATGTGGTAGTTTAGAGATTGAAATGACACAAAACTCATAATGTAGAGATTGAACTCCAAGTATTTGATATAATGTCTCAATGAAAAATTGATTGATTTTTTTCATTGTTTTATGTTGCGTAGATATGCCTGACAAACCAAACATGCAAAGATTTGGTAAGGAGACCATGACCTCCAATGCACAGGCAGAGACGCATACGTAGGAGTGGGGATGGGACGTCCCAAACAGGTGTGTCCCATATAGTGGATCCTACGTAGCAGTATGAACAAGACAAAATTAAGAAAAAAAATCATAAGTTCCCTCAATCGAAAGTAATTCTATATGATATGTGTTAGACACCAAATATGAGTATTTGGTGAGCTAGAAATCGAACATTGGTTTCTCACATTGGGAGATCATATTCTCTTTCGCTATAGTCAATTATGTTAATGTGTGGCCTTTTTAATATATGTGTGTGCGCGCGTGCGTGTATGTCGAAAATAATATTTAATATAGACATTATTTACCGATTATAAGAGATTTTAAAATAAAAGAATAATATTGCAATGATTCAAATATAAATTAATTTTGTATTTTTACAAATGTTGATTACACATTACTTGTCTTAATATATTTAAAACAACCGACATCGAATTAGATTGATAGAAATCTGAAGGCAAAAAAAATTCAAGATACAAATTAATAATTAATAAAATAGCTAGCATTGAAATCAAACTTGCAAATGACTTTCATAATACACTAAAAACCATCCAAACACTTTCCACACAACATAAATTCAACTCTCCACACAACAAAAACTTAGCTAGATATCAGGCTTTAGAAAATGACTTTCATGACTCACTAAAAATAATTCTCACACACTCCACACAACAAAAACTCAACTCTCCACACAACAAAAACCATAGGGCAAACCTAAACACTCTTGAAAACATGAAACCTCAGAAAACAAACTATATCTCAACAACTATGATCATCTTGGCATTTACTGCATTCATTACACTCATTTCTGGATCCTCAAACGAATCACTTTCATGCCTTATAAATGACACTCTAATTTTGAATTGGTAGTGTGATAGAATATAGTTCTATGAATTCAAGGATAGAGAGGTTCTCCTAAGAAATAAAGAATAGAAAGATAAGTTCCCTTTTCCTTCCAAAAAAAAAAAGTCCCTTTTCAATATAACTTGGGCCTAGATATGTTCCTCTCTTTTCTTGGGGCTTGCTCATAACTGATAAGCCCTAATTTAGTATGTTTTTAGCATTTAAATTAGTTAAATTGGTGAAATTTTAGTTTTACTTTAGTGTTATTTTACTACAAGGTTTGGGTTTGAGATTCCCTCCATCACAATATATAGTACTTTTATATTAAATTTTCTATTATGTCCTTAAAGTATTGGTTATTAATTTGTATTTTGAAATTAGTCATGCATGAGCAACAAAGTCCTCATTAAAAGAATCTAGTATCAATGAGCAACAATGTCCTCATTGAAAGAATCTACTTTACTATTTACAATTTGTTGTTTTTAGTTGCATCTCCAAGCCACAATCTTGAAACCTTATATTCCCTTCCTCCTCCTCTTTTTCCTCTCCCCTACTATGGCAGAAATGAAATCCATACTCATATACTCCGACACCCAACCCATAATTTCCTTAGGAAAATTCGATTCCACCCACAGAGGCGACATCACTATATCTGTCTTCTCTGTCACTGTTCTTTCCTCATCCCCTCAACCTAAATCATCCTGCATGGGTTTCTTCCTTGCAAACTGTATAGGCTATCGTCTAGCCGAAATGGATATTAAAGAAAACCATCCATATGTATCCTTGATTCTCGCTTTATATACCGCCTCTTCACTTTTGGCGACCTCTCTCCTCCTCCATTGTCTTCCTTTAAGGGTTCTTTCCCCATCTTTTTCTCTTAATTAGTGCACTCTCTTCTTTGCTAATTGTCTTCATGAAACCTCAGTTTCCATGCTTGTTCGCACTGAACATTTAAATATAAATTCTAATCGTGTTAAAGTTTATTTGTCGGCAGAACAAATTCAACTTCCATTACTCTTTTAACTCTTCTTTTTTTCATACCTGACTCTCACTGTCTTTTGGGTTTACAAATGTTTCTCATCGAAACCTGTAGTCTATTGCCTTCATAAGTTGATGGTTGTTCTACTTATCATTAAGGATTTATATCTCATATGTGTTGCATCGTATAAACACAATGTTAAATTCACAAGGGTATCTCATGGATTTGTTACGTGGGTATACATATTTCAGATCACATAAGTTGTTGGTTTGTTCATCATCATTGTTTTGATTAGTTATGGTTGGTGTTTTATGAAACCTTTCTTACAAAACAAAGAAAAGAAGGTGTGGGTCACCGTGATCCTTCTTCAACTTTCTTCTAAAGAAGCTTCTGTTTATTTTGATCAAGATGGTCGTCCTTCTACAATCAAATGGCTTTCGTTTCTGTCCATTGACATTTTATATTGTTGTGCAATAATCTACCTCATCTTTTGGTCCATAAGCTTTCTGGAATCTTCAAGAACAAACGAAAGAGACTCTAAAATTATTGCAAACTTAAACGTTTTAAGGTTTTTTCGATCTGTTTTTATATTATATGTGGGTTTTTTTGGAGCATACCCACTTTTCATCATGACTATTAGTATGTCCTAACATTGGTGGCTCATTAGTTTTGGAGAAAAGATCTCATGACTTTTGTTTTCAATTGCCTTGTTTAATATATTTTACTTAATAGAAGATGCAGCATAAATTCTAGAAGAAATTAATATGGACTCTGCACAAAGTGAATTTGACCTGGAAGCACTTCAAAGGTAATATGTTTCATTCTAAAGATTCAGGGGATACCAATGTATTTTTAGGCCTAAATCAAATTTTAAATATAGGTCTTTTAAGTGTGTTTAGAGAGAACAAGACAAAATTAAGAATTTTTTTTCATAAGTTCCGTCAATCAAATGTAATTCTATATGATATGTGTTAGACACTAAATATGAGTATTTGATGAGCTAGAAATTGAACATTGGTTTGTCACATTGTGAGTGTATATCCTCTTTCGCTATAGTCAATTCCGTTAGTGAGTGACCTTTTTAATATATGTGTGTGTGCGCACATGCGTGCGTATTGAAAATAATATTTAATATAGACATTATTTACCAATTATACTCACCACCTTCTACTTTATTTCATATAAAACAAAAAGTTTAAACCTTTTTTTTTTCAAAAAAAATGTGTCTCAAATCTTAAAAAATGAGTGCTAGTCCAATCTCCTTGGACTTTCGAGGGATTTTCCCTATAATCTCACAAACTACAAATTGCTCAAGCAAGAGATTTCCTTTGCTCAATCACACAAGAAAGAGACTCTTATTGCTCAATCATACAAGAAAGAGACTTTTACAATCTAACTTAATCAAATAAATGATTGTTTGGTTTTACACTTCATATACATTCAAAGGTGTAATGCAATAAAATTCAGAAGTACTCTGAGACTTAAGAATTTAAGATATGAAATTTTGTAAGAAATTCTCTAAGTGTTTGTGCGCTATTGATTTTGACAGAGTAAAGACACTTGTAAAATTTAGATTATTGTATATGCATTCGTCAAGTCTTCATGTCCTTATATAATGGGAATTATGAGAGACATTGAAGAGTGGCAACGCAACAAATGAGTCTTTTGAGAAGCTTGATCAGAGACGTTGAAATGTTGCTTTAAATGGTTAACGTTGTTGAATATTCATTCAAAATTCTTTTGCTTCAATTGGAATGATCTATTGCATTCCCTTTGTCCTTGAATTTCTTTGTTTGTTTTTTGCACGTGGTTAGAAGGTGACAAATTGTACAATTTAGAGTCTGATTGCGACCTTCCTTCAGAGGACGACATAACAAGTCAGAGTTTTCTAATGCTGACGTGTCTTCAGACGCATGAGGTGTTCAGAGATGTTTCTGTAATATCCCGCCTATTAATTCAAGGTATCTGATCTGTTAACTCGCCTTATGCGCGTTTTAGGCCGAGGGGCATATTAGTAATTGAACCTAGGGGCTATTTAAATGGTTTGGACCCCAAAACAGCCCATTTTCCTTGTTCTTTCTCTCCCTAAGTTTCAAGAACAGAATTCTGTCCTCCCTCTCCCTCCCTAGAACTCAGCTCATTCCCCCTCCTCTGCATCCAATCCTTCCAACCTTTCCCTGATGAATTCATGCTGCATGTTAGGAGCATAGGATGAGCAAGTAGACACCAAGCCAAGCTCACTCAAGTTTCCTTCCTTCTCATCCTTGTAGAGTAGATCCAGACCTGCAACTGTGTGCGTGTTCCTTCTTACTTGCAGGTGAGTTCTTAGATAGCAATCATCCTTGGGTTATTGTGTTGTACATTGTGAGGAATGATTGAAAGTTAGTTTTTATGAAAATATGAGGTTAGTTCCCCCCTTGCCATTGATTTGTTGGATCTATGCGAATTGTTGCCATGCACTAGTTTTGGAACTGTTTTTCAGGTATCCTGGGCGTATTGTGGATGTCGGGACTTGGTATTTGAGGTTTTTCATGTTAAAAATATGATTTCTGCACTTCTGGGCCGATGAATGCTCGCTTAAGCGTGCACAGTTCGCTTAAGCGTGCAAAACGTCGAGAGGACAGCTCTGTTCGCTCACGTGTTCGCTTAAGCGAACTTGCAAGCGTACCGTTCGCTTAGAGGTTCGCTTAAGCGACCAGCCCTTTTGACAGCATTTTTGAAAACTGTTCATGTGGCCCAGAATGCTGGTCGGGGTCGTTCCTCGCACACTTATGCAATCTAAATAAACCCTCAAATATCAGGACACTAATATGCATCATACGTCGAAGTATTACACATAAAGGCATGAGTAACATTAGCATCCCTCCAAAGATGAG
>Ga0228710_1001287_pt1 | contig 37099 bp, 25 predicted proteins | sample MedpolnodulmetaG_FD_177995 | JGI IMG/M metagenome (GOLD analysis project Ga0228710, IMG submission 177995) | Root nodule microbial communities from Medicago polymorpha collected in Santa Monica, California, United States - pink nodules | ecosystem: Host-associated > Plants > Roots > Nodule...
ATATATAATTGTTTCTACATATATAAACATATAAAATCTACAACAGATGTAATACAAACATTAATTAAACAGTGCTTTCAAGAACGGCCGAGGTACTAATATAACAGGTAGGGGTGTTCGCGGTCCGGTTTGGATCGGTTTTGAGACAAAAATTTATCTGATCCAAAGATAAAATTATATGCGGTTTGGTTCGGTTTTGGATGATTAGTTTTAAAAAACCAATCCGATCCGATCCAAATTAATGCGGTTTAATTTGGATCGATTTTTGGATGTCCAAATTACAAATTGTAATTTTTTTTATTAATAATAATCTTATAAAAATATGATAAAATAATAGGTTGGATACAAAATATAACATATGATTTATGAAAAATTATAGTAGTGTGGAATAATAATGATTAATTATCTTTAAGACATATGAAATAGAAACAAAATTGATTAAATTAATCTCATACATAGTATTAAAAGAATTAAAAAGGAAAAAAATCATAGCTTAATATAATATATCATGCTGATAAAAATGGAAATATATATTAAAATATTTGTATGCGGTTCGGTTCGGTTTGGTTTTGAAAAATCAATCCAAAATCCGATCCAATCCAAGCGGTTTTAACAATGTCATCCAAACACATCAAATAATATTCGATTTTATGCGGTTTTAATTTGGATCGGTTTGGATTTGAATACCCTAACAACGGATGGTCGCCACCCATAGCATTTCACTACAAAAAAAAATACCCCCAGAATATATGAAAAGTTTGTTCGCCCTCCGTATAATTAAGGGATTCATCAGGTATTTCAAACAAAATATATTTTAATATTTTTCTGTACAACTTCACGAATACTATTACTAACTTTCCCACTTACACTTTTTGTCAAAAAAAGAAAAAAAACTTACTCACTTACACTTATTAATTAGTAATTCACTTGCTCACTTACACTTAATAATTAGTAATAGAAAATATTTGATAAAGTATGTAACATTAAATTAAGTCTATCTTTTTTATTTGGTCGGTACATTAAGTCTAGCTTATTTTACGAAGAAAGAAATATTAACGTATTGACTTTATTGCAGTCACTACTCAAAATAAGGTTAAGTCCAATTCTAACATTATGAGCTTGATTTATTTATTTATTTATTTTGAGGAAAATGAGCTTGATTTATTAAAAGGTGAGGTCTTTGTGACTATTAAAATCGTAAAATAGTTTATTTAACATCAATGAGCATTAGTCACATAAGTAAATTTGTAAGTGGTACCTTCAAACTAATTTTTATTTTTTCTTACGATCTTCAAACTAATTCTTAGTAAATATAAAATTAGTTTTTAGTATATATTTTGTTGTGGTCGGAATTGCACTTCATGCTTTGAAGGAGATAAGATGGAGGACGAATAATGGTTCTCCAGATTCGGTGGTGGTCATGGTGGTGATGGAGGGTGCCCGTGGAGGAGAGAAAGAAGAGAGAGAAGGGGAGGAAGAAAGGGAGTGAGGAAGATTCTCACCATGGGAGTCAAATAGATGTATGTAGGGGTGGGGAAAAATAACCAAAAAACAATTCGCATCGGTTAACCGAACCGAACCGTATCAAAATTAACTGAACCATTTAACCAATTCTTGAACCGAACCATTATTTTGATAACAATTCACTAACCGAACTGAACCGTCAGTAACCACAATTATCCGAACCAAACCGAACCATCAACCATATCAATTTTAAAACAGCTTATTTTATGCAAAACAACGTATTTTAAAAAACTGTTTATTCAAAACAGCTTGTGTTATGAAAACAGCTTATTAAAAAAAAACTTATTCAAAACAGCTTATTTAAAACATCTCATTTTATGCAAAACAGCTTATTTTTAACAACAACTTATTTTAAAACAACTTATTTTAAAAATTGATTCATGCTTTTGAATGTATTGGATCTTAACATTTTCAACTCAGCTTTCAGAGTTAGGAGTTATCACTGTTGTTTCTGTTAAATTTGATTTTTTTTTATTTTCATGCTTTCATTTTTAATATCATGGGAAAAGTATTCAGTATGCTTTGAAAGTCTTCAATTAAGCTATGGGAAAATTTGAAATCATGTTGTAGCATACAGTTCCATAAGTTTAGTTTACCTGTTGTATTGTAGTGACTGCATACTTTTCCGACTGCAGTGGATCCATATCCAATTTTAAATTGCAATTTTGTCGGGGTAACAAAAAATTTGAAATCATGTTGTAGGAATTATCTTAATCTAAGATATTATCTATGATGTGGGAGTGCTATAATGAAGTCTTTGTTATCATCTACAACAATCCCTGTAACACACTCAAAAGGGAATAAGTTGTTTTTTAAAATAAGTTGTTTTTCATAAAATAAGTTGTTTTTAAAATAAGTTGTTTTGCATAAAATAAGTTGTTTTAAAATAAGCTGTTTTGAATAAACTATATTTTAAAATAAGTTGTTTTGCATAAAATAAGCTGTTTTGAATAAACTGTTTTTAAAAAGAGACCGTAATAAGTTGTTTTTTTTTCATAAAATAAGCTTTTTTGAATAAGCTGTTTTTTAAAATAAGTTGTTTTGCACAAATAATCTGTTTTTTAAAATAAGTTGTTTTGCATAAAATAAGTTGTTTTTTAAAATAAGAAGTTTTGCATAAAATAAGCTGTTTTTTTTTTAAAAAGAGATCGTAATAAGTTGTTTTGCATAAGATAAGTTGTTTTGAAAAAATAAACTATTCTAACTTTTAATTTTAATTTGTCTTTTTTAATTTAATAAAAGTGGTTTTATTCATTGGATAAAAAAATATTTGTTTTGGTTCGGTTCGGTTTGGTTAATAGATAAGCAAATGGTTAACTGAACCATAACTTTGGTTCAGTTTCGTTACCTCCAAACTTTAAACGGTTCGGTTCAGTTTTTCCGAACCATTTCAACAATTTGGTTCGGTTCGGTTCAGTTATAATAGTTAACCGAACCATGCCTACCCCTAGATGTATGCCACCTAAGGCTCGATTAAGGATTTTAAGGCTCCAAGTAGGATGACCATTTCTTAATGAACCTGCATTATTTTTATTTTTATGGGAACATTGCTTTGATTTATGAAGTCGTATTTTTTTTTCTTGAAACTGTATGTTAATATTACTAACTATTTCTTTCTCCATTAATCGGTAGAGAACCGATGGACATATGCTAATTAAAATGAATATGCTTCACGAATAAAAAAGAAGAAAAAAGGATGCGACAAATTAATTGTAATGCTACGAGACACAAGAAACAAACATGTGACTTTATTTCAATCAATATATATACTTTCACAATCATAGTTGTGATCCTTCACATTGCCTGGTTTCAAATCGAGTATGGAAATGGTTGACATCCATGCATCAAACCAACAAATCACTCGAGAATCCGGCAAATGGATACAGATATCATCACACATACACACATTTATTTGATACACATATAGATAGATATAAATAACACACAAACCATGTCCGCAATCTCTGATCAAGGAAGGATTTCAGCGTTAGGGTTACCGCTTTTAGCCACAGTGGAATCGTGACCAATGTTACTACATATTTTAGTGTACCTTGAACAATAGCTGTAATCTTTACCACATAACTTATTAATATTGAAACAATAGTAGATCACCAAATTTTTTATCCTTTTGTGATCGTGATCGTCATCATCATCATGCTGATCAGCTTCAATATCTTTCACTGGTCGATTAACTCTTCCATCACCCTCAGCAGCAGCACTATTCAGAATACCAGCTTCATCTTTCACCAGTTGATTAGCTCTTCCTTCACCCTCAGCAGCAGCACTATAGACATTCAGAGTTAATGCCACAGCAAGGACAACTAGAAGAAGTGAAGCAGTACTGGTTTTTGCCATAGTGTACAATATCTATCAGAAACTTTATTTTCTTCCTATGGTTATTGTTTTGCATGGAATAAAATAGGCTTCATATCACTTCAATTTATAACACCACTTTTTTCCTTAAACGAAAAAATAAATGAATTAATGTGACTTTGCGTGAGAAAGTAATATTTTGACAAAATTAAGCTAGTTTAACCGTGTGGGAAGCAGGCATGGCGTTAAATATGATGGTTAATTAATTGACCAGCCAATTGTTGTATAAAGAATAAGTAGAAAGTAATTAGTTGCATGATAGAAAGACTGGCTAAAACATGAAACTTTTGAAGAGCCAATGGATTCTGCATTTGTCTTCACTTTTGAAGAGCCAATGAAGACTGGCTAACAAATACAAAATTAGTTACAACATCAATGAAGAATTCCAATATAGAACTTTACGGCAATTGTTTGGGTTCATCGTTATATTAAATTTATTCCATTAATACTCCAATGCTAGATGAAGGGTCAATTTTACTATGTTGTACTCAACATCTCATGTGTTAAATCATATTTACCAATCAAAAGGGTTGAAATCTAGTTTATAAATATTGCAATAATTTTGTCTTCTACCAATATTTTTCAAATCAAAATTGTCTTCACTTGGATATATCATATATTTCATAGATTACCACTCAAGATAGTATTATAAAATCAAGTCAAAAATAAAAGGATTATATTTTTTTTTAATAATAAAAGGATTATAAATGAAACAGAGCAATTTATATAACGCATGCACATTTATATAAACACCGCCTCCAAATTGTTAACAATGAAGATTCATTTGTTCCCTTACAAAAAAAATCATTTGTCAAAATAAAAAAAACAACGAAGATTCATAGAGAAAGAGGATAATTAGGGTCCAAAAATGATATGTATCGAATATTATAATTTTTTTTAGGCTACGCAAACTTATAGGATTTAATTCAGAATAATAGTATTAATACAATGTGGAGGGAAGTAAAAGAATTGAATAGTAATGCAAAAGTTATAAAGAGTATGAATACTAAATACTTAAAGAACTAAGCTACTCTTTACACACTCATAATAAGAAAACCTTATAACATATAATATCTAACATCCCTTCTCAAACTCACGATGCATATAACGGAGAATATCGAGAGTTTGTCAATCAAGAAACAATTTTTTTAAGGAAATATGTTTTCATGAACAAGTCGACAATCTCCAAGGAAAAAGAAACAAATGGTAAAGTAATGAGATCATGCTAAAGAATATGATGAGTATAGTGACAATCAATCTCAATGTATTTTGTTGTGTTCATGAAAAATTAAATCAAGTTATGATTAATTTGAATCACACTCGTATTATCTTAGTGCATAAGTCGGTCCAGAAAGAGAGTCATATATCAAAAAGTAATTAACGCGGCCAAACTATTTCAACAATTGTGGATGTCATAACTTGATACTCTCATCTTATGTAGAAGAGCGAGAAACAATGTCTTATTTTTTATTCTTCCAAGTGATGATTGTATCTCCAAAAATGATAGAAAACCCTTTGGCTGACTTACGGTCAGTAATGTCCCCGATCCAATCAACAACAAAAGTAAGCATGTAACTCCAAAGATGAATACGAGGGAAACAATGAGATGTGAAATTAAGTTCCTTGAAGATAATGGAGAATACAGAGTGCAACTATTCAACGTATACTGTAGTAGGAGAAACAAAAAAAATTGGCTATAGCAATATACACCACATAAACAATATCTAGTCTAATAAGTGTAAGGTTCGCCAAGCTTCAAACCAAAGTACGATACAAAGTGGGATCTAGTAAAGGAATTCCATCAAAGGGAAGATATTTCACACTCAAGTACTCAAGTGGACTATCTACTGCTTGAGTATCAGAGTGGCGAAGAATGTTTGCAATTTACTTGGATTAAGATTAAAGATAATTTCTAGGGTAATGGGCAACTTATATTTCTTCTATCCCCAAGAAATATAAGTTGAATCCTTACAAATTAAACTTTATGTATTGTCTTCTTCTTTGCCTCCGTTGAGATTTCATTGAATGCACACTATGAAAAGGAAAATGTGTTTCTACCGATTTTTCACATAACCCTCCTTCATGTATTAGGGGTGGCAAAATGGATGAATTAGATGGATATGGATGATAATGGGTGGATCAACCCATTGACAATCCACTAAAAATTTATTGAAAAAATTCAATTCAATCCAATCCATCCCATTGAACATAAAATCCCTCTGATCCATCCATTATTATATTTTCAAAAGATGAATGCATCGAGAACAAAGCAACGTGGAACTCCTCTTTTGTGAAAGGTGACGTGAGCATCCTTCAAAGACATCTTACGGCGCACAACATCAATAACCGATGCGAACTTACTATTTTGTGGCTGGAATAATTCAAGAAAATAATTTTTGGCAATCGATACATACCTTGACTATATATGATTTTGTTGTCGTGATCATCCTCAAGAGACATGACTGTCGTTTAAGGTTGTTACACACATATTACAAAATGCAATATTGTTATCTATATACATGACACTTTTACTAAAATAGTCTTGTTAATTATTGGTGCATTTCCCATCATCAAAAATTAAAGCAGAATGTAGTACTTTGGAAGTAGTGTGCTAGTAATAATCGGAAAAAAAATAATTAATGGTACATTGAAAAGTGAGAATGACATTCATTTTAAAAAAAATTTATTTTACTAAAATGACACTCATTTTAAAAGAGAACGAGTAGTTACCAAAGAAAGCATGTTCTTCGATAAAAGTGGAAACAAAACGGTATATTTTTTTTCTTTCTTTTCTATATTGGTTTGACTTAACTTATTATGATTTGTTTAAGTCCAGTACCCGTGTATTACATCTTCCAAACTCATGCAAGAATTGAATATATATATACCACGTGGGAAGAGTAATGCGATTCTTGTACCTCCAAGAGAGACATTACTGGCAGTATTGTACAATCGTTGTTTTAGCATAACAACACTACTATACACTTGGAGAGGGGTTATTAATATTAGAGCACGTTGAAAATGTCATAATTATTAATAATGCAACTGATAGGAAGAGCTAAAACAAAGTATGATGAGTTGGAGAGTTTCCATGAGGGGGACACTTCTCTATATATAATTTGTGCAATTATGTCTGATTCCAAAACTCAATGGAAATAACGCAGATCCACATCAAAGTTAGTTTAATTCTCTTTCTCTTTTCATGAGAAAGGAAAATGGCAGCTTCTACTCCTAATTTGAACACAAAATCCAATTTCCATTGTCGCTCAAACAGTTTGCCCTCTACACCACATCCACCCATTCTAAAATGCAATGAAGACTTGGACACCTTGTTAAGGGCTTCAAATGAAACCACCTCTTCCTCCTCATCATTGCTTTGCAATAAAATTGGAGGCTTGCGAGATTTGATCGAGTGTGTTGAAGATTTGATTCAGCTTCAACTAACCCAAGATGCACCTGCCCTTGAGCATCAACAAAGTTAGGTAAATAACCTTTTTTTGGATGGATCCTTAAGACTATTAGATGTGTGTAGTTCAGTTAAAGATGCTTCACTACACACAAAAGAATGTACAAGAGAACTTCAATCCATCATAAGAAGAAGAAGAAGAAGAAGGGGAGGTGATGTGGACTGTTCACTACAGAAGTTAAGAAATTCTTGACATCCAGGAAGGTAGTGAGAAAGGCCGTCTCCAAAGCCCTGGCAAATTTGAAGGGAACTACCAAAAATTGCTACATCTTATCTACAAACAAAATCCATCAAACAATGGCTTTGATTAATTTGTTACAAGATGTTGAAGTGGCTACATTATCAACATTTGAGACAATACTCCAATTTATTTCATGGAGCACACAAACAAAGTCAAACACTTGGCTTTCCATTTCAAAACTAATTCAGCCTAACAAAAGAGTTGCTTGCTCCCTATCGGCAGAAGGTAATGAATTTTCCCAAGTGGATGTAGCATTGCATCTTTAGTGTTTAGCAAGACTAGCAAATTTGTAGAAGTGAATAATCTGCAAAACAAGTTAGAGAAAATGGAGTCATGCATTCAAGAATTTGAAGAAGGCTTTGAGTTTCTGATTAGGCATCTCATTAAAATAAGAGTTTATATTCTTAATATCCTCAACCATTAGATGAACGTTTAAGGGGATCAAAATTTTGTAGTGATATTGATTGATACAACTGTACATGACTCAACATATGATATATAATATGCTTTTTATAAATAAAAAAAAACGTATAATATATATGTAATAATGATAAGATTATAAATGAGTAGTCAAGTGATATTGACCGTTACGAAATGGCCTTAAACTAAAAAAAACCAAAATAATTGAAATTAATGAGATACAATATAGAATGCAATATACATTAGAGTGAGTGTGTTTTGGATGAAGAAGTTAGAATGGGAGAGTAATGATAATGCAACATGAAGAGTGACACATGAGCATATTAGGGTTATGTTTGGTAGGCACAATTTCTCATATACCACCCATGTATACCCTGTCACGTGCCATTTTATTAATTTTTTTTGACCCAATCATTCTCTCTCTATCCTCAAACTTCTTGCCTCTGGATCTCAGTCACAGATCTCTCTATCCTCAACCCTCAACCCTATCTCTTTTTCACAGAACTCTCTCTCTCTCTCTCTCTATTTGCAACTCCCTCACAGATCTTGACGGAGAAGAGGATGACGACGGGTGGTGGTGAGGAGGGAGATGACGATGGTGGTGGTGGAAAACGATGGCGAGAAGGGCGATGGTGGTGGTGGAAGACGCTGGCGAGGACAATGGTGGCTGACAATGGTATCAAATCTGAGGGATACAGCAGAAACGATGAGATTTGAAGGTGAGGGCGGCGACAACGGTGGTGGATGGGTTCCACTGTGACTGCGAAGTGGCGAAGTGAGGGTGGAGGAAAGCAGAGACGTCGAACGAGAGAGGTGCAGAGGCTGTAGTGAATAAGCGGCAAGGAGATGAGAGAACAGTGAAGACCTGATAGTTGGTGTGAGCGGTGGCGACGGAGGCAGATGACGGTTGATAGACTTTTAACAAGTGTACTAAAACCATTAAAGTAATAAAATTTATAAGTTCGTATCCACAATGACTGTGTTAATCTCAATTTAGCAATAAGGTTACTATTAAGGTTACTATCTAGGATGTGTAAATTATTTTGGTGCCAGAGGCAGCAAATTTGATTGCATAAAATTAAATAAATATAAAATAAAGATAGTTTTGGAAAAGATAAGGAGAGAAATGAGATCAGGTCTTTCGAATCCTCTGAGTTCCCCTAATTGGAATACTGCACCTATTTCTTACGAATGATTCTCTAGTTTCACGATGGTTAACAAAATAGCCCTAATCAATCCCTTGACTTAGGACCCTCTTCTCAGACTACAGCTCCTAATTCCTTAGGTGGTCTAATATTCTTTGAAGGTTTTAAAGAACGTTAACTTAATATCACAAATAAACGATTATCCATTCCTAGACTAACCATGTTTACTTGAACAATTCAATTAGGTCTAAGTTGAAAGTTAGGGTCAGTAGTCATTCATTCTCACGAAATCATGTTTATATTTTATCAGGATATAAAAAGCATTAAGAACAATTGAGTTGAATAAAAACTAGATTGTCATTCACAATAGATAGAGTTTCACAGCAACATGTTTCAATTAGGGTTACACATAATCATCTCAGACCTAATCTATAAGAGATTTAGCTACTCATAATTGAGTTTACAAATAGCATAATCAATATAAGAATTAAAACATACGTGAACTAGTAAAAGGTTGATGAAATCGCCCTCCTAGCAGTCTTCAGGTCTCAAAATCGCACTTTTGCTGTCCAAAATCGTAACCCTTGTTTCTGGCACTGACTTCAACTTAAATAGGAAATATTTTCTGCGTCCAAAATCGCGCCACGCCTCATAAAATCGCGCCACGATTCTGCAAAATTGCGCCATGCCACCAGAAATCGTACCACGATTTCAGTGGCAGAACCAAACCTTCATTCTGGTCACAAAATCGTGCCACGCCACATAAAATCGTGCCACGATTGCCTATTTTCAGCACTTCCAGAATTTCTGCTTTTCACGCCCCTAGTTACCTCATATTGCCTCAGAACTCTATCAAAATGTCAAAATAAGTTCTAAAAATTACGTAATGATAGCATGTCATCAACGGTGGTGGTCGGGGAGAGAAGGGAGAAGAGGATTACTGTTGGTGGTAGTGGTTGTGGAAGTAAATGTCTGTGTGAGATAGAGCGAAGGATGAGAGTGTAAATTGACAGAATTTTCCTCCTAATACAATTTGTAAAAAATGCTAAATGGGAGGTGTACACGGTGGTTTGCTACCTAAGGTTGTATACGTATAAGTGCTCAATATATTAATGATATGACAAAACAATGATGAGATGTCAACAAAATAGTCTGGGAGTCTGAATTAATAATATAATAATAGATATAGATTAATTTAACAACATTTACTTCCCTTAAACTCATGGTTTGATGTAATGGGTAAGAAGACAAAATATGAATCGGGAAGTTGAGTTTGAGTCTTGTTAGTGTTATTGGATGGAGGTAAATGTAAATACATTTGTAAATACTCATTGAACCATAAGATTTTTATCACCCCCTCACTCTAAATTTTAGCTAGAAAAACAAATAAATTTACATCTATTGCTATTTTCTTAAATATATTTGGGTTAAATAATTTTTTTCCTATAAAGTTATCAAATTTCATTTTTTTTCCTAAAAAAAAAAGGCATGTTTGCATCCCTATAAAATTTTCTTACACACAACTTTAATCCCACTTTTATTCAAATTTGTTTAATTATCCTTAAAATTTTTAATTTTGAATGATTTTTTTGAGGGATAATTTTGAATGATGTTTGCAAGCATGTTTAAAAAATTATCCCTAAATAAATGTTTAAAAAATTATTAAATATGTTTTACAAAAAAAAATTATATATTTTTAACTTGGATAAATTAAATATTGAATTTTTAATACGAGAAAAGTTCAATATAAAAATTATAAAAACTTGTATCTGTAGATCATATTTCAAATTTATTTTTAGAAGAGTAAGTTTTTACAATATTATATTCATAGAATTTTTAATAAGAAAAAGAAATAATAATTGAAATGTGCGTCAAATATTAGAGCCCGCATTCCCCCCAAAAAATAAATATTATTAAAAAAAAATATTGAAATCAATATAGTATTTGATATATGATCCCGTCTCATTTCGTATCGATAATGCATAATATATTCAAGGTAAAAAAATAATATAGTATCAATCAATTATGTAACTAAATCTTTTTTGATATGATTACATAAACAAACCTTATTATTTATTTTTTTAAGGAAAACAAATCTTATTAATACAAGTTCCGGTGAAAGATTTTTTATTTTTTAAAATTGTGAAACTTGGAGACCACTCAAGATCTTTCCTCTACTATATATAACTAGTTAACTTCTACAACATCACACTTTGGTGATCGTGCTCGTCTAGTGTATCACCGTATCGATCAAGGGTTTGAGAAGATCAGAGGCTATAGGAACAAATTCTGAGTTTGCTTATAGGTATTTTTACTTCTTAAATTCAGATTTTTTTCTTCATCTAGTTAGTTTTGTTCTTTACTTTTGATAATGATCTGAGAAAGTATATTTTATTCCTCCTCCCTTCTTAACTGTGGAAGTATTTCTTTTTTTTGCTTTCATTAGGGTTTTGATGTTGTGAAAATATTTTTGTGTTGCTTTCATTAGGGTTTTGATGTTTTTTATTTGAGAGTTAGGGTTTTATGTTAGAGAATGGATATACTTGTTAAATAAAAGATGGATGCTTGTGCGCTGTGAATTCAAAACACTAACCCTTTTTTTTTAGCAAAACACCAACCCCTTTTAATATGCTGCTAATTGTTTAATTTTTCTACAAGAAACTCTTTTTATTGTGGATGATTAACGTTCTTTCTTTGTTCTTTGTCAGAAGTTCAATTTGCACTTGAGACAAATCATTATGACGAAGGAAGATCCTAGTTCAGAACCAATCATGATACGTGAAGTTTGGGCACACAATCTGCAAGAGGAATTCAATCTCATTCGTGGATTTGTTGGAACATACAATTTCATCTCAATGGATACTGAATTTCCTGGCGTTATTTTTCCACTCAAAGTCGACCATCGTCATCTCCAACCTTGCGAACAATACAGTTATTTGAAATCAAATGTTGATGCTCTTAAAATCATTCAGATTGGTCTCACTTTAACCGATGCCAAAGGTAACCTACCTCGTTTTAAAAACATTCGTTGCATCTGGGAATTCAACTTTTGTGACTTTAACATCTGGCGCGACCTTCACAACCAAGATTCCATTGACATGCTCCGCCGTCAAGGTGTGAATTCATGGTGTGAATTCATTCCATTTTTGTCATCTGATGTGGGGATTTGGACTGCTCTTCAACGAAAATGTGACATGGGTCACATTTCACAGTGCATTTGATTTTGGATATCTGGTAAAAATACTAACACAAAGTTATCTCCCGAATAGCTTGGAAGAATTTTTGAAACGTTTGAAAAATTTATTTGGAAGGAAAGTGTATGATATGAAGTATATCATCCGCTACTGTACTGCACTACACGGTGGTCTTGAACGGGTTGCTAATATTCTCGACGTGGATCGGGCCGTTGGAAAGTCCCATCAAGCTGGATCTGATAGTTTATTAACATGGCAGACTTTTCAGAAAATGGTGCGCACACATTTCATCAACAATGAAGTCCAAAACTATGCTGGAATAATTTTCGGATTAGAAGTTAAAGCTTGATAAAGAAATCTTGGGTTTGAGTTTGATATATTTAACTCTATTTTATGATGTATTAATATATTATAATGTTTATAAATTTGATCATGACATTAGCTTTCTTTCAATCAACTACTTTATAATGTATTACATTATGACAATATTGTTAGATCATGACATTAGCTTTAGAATTTCTTATGAAGCCCGCTGTCGTCCATGTTGTCGCATCAGAACATCTTCTGAATCTGGTAATATAACATGGTCGATGAACTAACAGTGAAGTTATGATGAGAACAACAAAAAGCGCAATTAGCGACCAAACAAATCTAGAAAAACAACTGGTAAACCAGCACTAGAAAGAAGAGAGAGACGGAAGAAGATAACACCAAGAATTTATGTGGTTCAACCTTAGAGACCTATTCCGCGGAAGAGAGTGTGCAGACCAATTTTACTATGATGAGGAACAATAAAAAAATCAGATCCATGCCATAGAGTTTCCCCTTGCCCCTTGCAATTAATACCTACTGTTGAGAACAACTACAAAAATGCCCAAGCTTTTCACCACTTATTTTAACACAACCCTCTTGATCTCTCAATCTCTCTATTTTTTTTTCTTTCACAATGTAGAGAGTTTACATGAAATGCCTCACACTTTTATTTCTCAAGATAATACCTCCCCTTAATATTTATATAACCAAGTGTAGCAAAATTTATAACTAACTGAAACTGTTAAATGTTGCAGCATCTAAATGATATCTGAATGCTACACTGCATGCTTCTATCAGATTTTGAGACACATCAATAGATATTGGTACAAAGTCAAAGGGGGCGTGTCTATAAGCTAAACGATGATTCAGAAATGGAAAATGCACTGATACTGGGTGCCGAAGTAGTGTTCAAGCTTCATCTAGAGATACATAGTTTTGAAAAATAAATAAATTCAAATACAAGATTTTTAGCTTAAATGGTATAAAAGATGACATTTAATTAAAAAAAAAATATACAGATTTTTAATGTGTTGAGCACAAGATTTTCTTGGAGACCACAAGAGTGTTGACCACTGGCTCTGCTTTAATCAACCACAAAGACTCTAATGAGTTAACTTCCACATCTTCTGCTTCTTTCAAGATCGAAAAAGTTTCCATGTCTTTGTTTGTGGAAGAAAAGAAACTGTGGACTCATTTTTCATTGCTTTGCAATAGCTTTCTTCATCTTCTTCCTATATGACAAGTATTTTCCACCCTCAACTGTGATTCCACTTTCCACATCTCTCCTCCTGAGAATAACTGACCAAATTTCATGCATGATATCCTTTGAATGCACCATACAATCTTTAACTGTATTACAAATATCCAGAAGTCTCATAGATCCGTCAAATAGTTCATCAACTTGTTTCTCGCTGCCTTATCGTGCCAATGCTTGTTGGGAGATTGTCATGTGGAGTAGCTTATATGTGCCTTCAACTTCATACAAATCCTGCAAGTCATTGAGTGTGTGACTTATTGATGATGTGATACGGTAGGGTGTGATGCCGAGGGTAAGTTAGCCGTTGCTGCGACTATGCAGAGAGCTTTTGGGGTTTCTTTCTACAGCATCTGCCATTGTTTTTCTCTGAAAGTAAAGATAACTAAGAAATGAGAATACAAGTTAGCGTCATAGTAGTTGAGATATTCTCGGTATATAGAAAATGACTAGAGGAGACAAGAATCATATATCATTTTCAAATTCCTCTTGTGCTACCACAGAAATTTTTGCTCAATGTTTCCCGCGGACCATGTGTGTCCCAACTCATCCCTCAATTTTTAATAATTGGAAATCACATGAACATAATTAAAACCCAAACTGTGAACTCCAATTAAGGGGCATGCATGTGAAGATAGTATACATGGAAAGTGGATCTTGTGTCTGTAGGAGGAGAAACATTTCTATTTATAAATAATTTGTTACGATCTGCTTTAATCAAGTACACGTGTATGGTACCTTCATACTCTTGCTACAATAATAAAGATATTACTGGAGTTGGCTTTAGCATCACAACAGTAGTACACATGTGCAAATGGTTATGTTTAAGATTAAAAACACGTTTTCGGTGAAGCATTTGCATTGAAAATGTTATAATCATGCAAATGAGACAGATTATGAGTTGGGGAGATTCCTTTGGGGAGACAAGGCTCTAACATTTATGTAATTATGTCTGAATCCAAATCTGGATTAGTTGGCCTCATTGATATGTGATTAAGATGAGATTCCTTGTGTCGCCTAACGCCCATGATATATATTGAGAAGAATTCTGATCCATAGACTCAAATCAACATTCAACATTAAGGCTTCTCTTTCTCCTTAACCAAAAACAAAAATGGCATCCTCTCCTTTGAACTCAAAATCCAATTTCCACGGTCGCTCAATCAGCTTGCCATCTAGACCACACCCACTCATTCTTAAATGTAATGAACATTTAGACACCTTATTAAGATCTTCCAATGAAACCTCCTCATCATCATTGATTTGCCATAAAATTGATGGCTTGCGAGACTTGATTGAGTGTGTTGAAAAATTGGTTCAGCTTCCACTAACACAAGATGCACTTCTACACGAGCATCAAGAAAATTGGGTAAATAACCTTTTGGATGGATCCTTAAGGCTCTTAGATGTGTGTAGTGCAGCCAAAGATGCTTTACTGCATACAAAAGAATGTACAAGGGAACTTCAATCCATCATAAGAAGAAGGGGAGGTGGATTGGAGCTCACTGCAGAGGCTAAGAAATTCTTGACATCAAGAAAGGTAGTGAAAAAGGCCATCTCCAAAGCCTTGGAAAATTTAAAGGGAAATACCAAAAATAGCAACATCTTATCTACAAACAAAGACCATCAAACAGTGGCTTTGATGAACTTACTACAAGATGTTGAAGTGGCTACACTGTCTACATTTCAGACAATATTGCAATTTATCTCAGGGACAACACAGTCAAAATCAAACAGCTGGGGTTCCATTTCCAAACTTATTCAGCCCAAAAGAGTTGTTTGCTCACAATTGACAGATGAAAGTGAATTTTTCCAATTGGATGTAGCATTGCAGTGTTTTGTATTTACCAAGAATAGAAAAGTTGAAGGCATCAATGATCTGCAAAACCACTTGGAGAAAACAGAATCATGCATTCAAGACCTTGAAGAAGGGCTTGAATTTCTATTCAGGCGTCTCATTAAAATTAGAGTTTCACTTCTTAATATTCTCAACCATTAAGTGGAAGTTTATGGGGATCAAAATTTTGTAGTGTGATATAGATACACTTGTACATGGAAATTATATGTTTAAATGTATAGCAATAATAAATAACTTTTTTTTTTCTTTTCTAAATTTCCCGTTGCAATATCCGCTTAATTAAGTCTGATGATTATTTACTAACTATTGTAGATTAATTAAATCATGAAAATATTGTTAGATCATGACAATAGCTTTTAAATTTCCTTTGTTTGAACGCTGCTATTTTGCTGTTGCTGAAATGGGTTAAATGTGCTTCAAAATGAAGGACTATCTCCAAAACCAAAAATGATTAAATAAGAATTTATTTAGAGGAATTATGATTTATAAGTTTCAATAGAATGTATACTTGATAGAAATAATATGGTTTATTTGATCCATTGGGCCCCTAAATAATTTCAAGTTTTCATTTTGGTCCCACAATTAATAAAACGTATGTTTAAGTCCCTCAGGTTTTCCTCCGTTTGCCAAATAAATCTCGGCTGTTAAGTTTAACTCCAAATGTCTATGGTGGATCAACCTTAAAAATAGTCCATCGTAGAACTTATTAATTTTGTTAATTTTAACCATTCGATCTATTTATCATGAAAGAGACCGTTAGATCTTCACAAAAAACAATTGATTACCAAACTGCCCTTGTCATATCTTCATCTTCTTGTTCATGATCTTCATAAAAACAAAACAGCAACAAAATAGCAACTCAGATTAAACAATAGCAACAACAACATCATTATCATCAATTCAACAACAACATCATCACTATATACCCAGAATTCGGAATCATCATCAATTCAACAACAACATCATCACCATCTATCAAAATAAACCATCTGCACATCTATATGTTTTTTAAATTCATGCCAAATACAATTAAAAGAGGATCTGGTGTGCCATTTTTTTTTAGTTCGTCATCCTTAAATCTGCCCTTCTTTGTCATCCTCCCATTCTTCTTCATCTATTCTCACCAAATCCAAACACATAGAGGCACGTTGGCAGCGACGATTGACATGTAGAATGAATTTTTTAGCACCTTACATGTCCTACCACCAACAACATATTAAACCTGATTTCAATTATTGCAACTGCTATTGATTCCTGCAAGTCGGACTCTCTGTCCAATGTTCTGATAGATACTGGCTCGTCTTTAAACGTGATGGCAAAAACTACTCTGAACAAGCTTGCATATCAGGGTAGCTTTCTGAGGCTCAGTGGTGTTATAGTAAAAGTGTTTGATGGATCCAGGAAGTCAGTGCTGGGAGATATAGACTTGCCCATTACCATTGGCCCTCATGAGTTTAAAATTACTTTCCAGGTTATGGACATTCAAGCTTCTTATAGTTGCCTACTCGGCAGGCCTTGGATTCATGAAGTTGGGGCTGTGACATCTACTCTTCATCAAAAGCTGAAGTTTGTGAGCCATGGGAAGCTTGTAACAGTGAGCGGTGAATCAGCTTTGTTAGTTAGTCATCTGTCGGCTTTCTCTTATATCAGTGGTGGTAGTATGGATGGGACGTCATTTCAAGGACTCTCTGCAGAAGCAAATACTAAGAAAGGTGAAACATGTATGGCTTCTTTGAAGGATGCTCAGAAGATGGTTCAAGAAGGTAAAGCTGAGGGCTGGGTTCAGTTGGTGCAGCTGCCTGAGAACAAGCGTAAGGAAGGTCTTGGTTTCTTTGTTAATAAGCCAGGGATGTTCAATCCAACTGGAGGTACCTTTCATAGCGCTGGGTTTATTCATGCTCCACCAGGAATCAATGCAAATCACAACTACGATGCCTACAAGTGAGTGAGATCTTCAAAACTAAACAGAGATAAATCCAAAGAGAGAATGAATAACTATATAACTTGAGCACACAAAAATCAAATCCATAGAGATAGATTTTAATGAAGTTAGATCTAAGCATAATTATAAACAATTTTTCCCATTATGAAACACAGTTCTAAATGAATCGCAAGATAATAACACCATAGAGGAATAAGAGGGATCGAAGAAGGTTCAGAAGAAGAAGATGAAATGAATCTAGGTTTTCAAATTGGGAATTAGGGTTCTTATAAATTGTTTCAATTTTTTCTTTTTCGTTTTTCTAATTTGTTTGTTTTTTTATGAATTTGAGTGTTTGATTTTTTATTTTTGATTTTCTGGTGTATGAAGATAACAATGGAGATGAAGAATAAGGAGAGGAGGATGATGAAGAAAAAGAAAAAAAGTTAAGTGTTGATGGTTCAACGTAAGATAAAATACACCTACGTGATCCAACGATCCTCCTTTTAAAATAATTAATAGGATTTATGGTGGATCACCCTTAAGGTTGGTCCACCATAGACATCATTTGAGTTAAACTTAATAGTGAGAATTTATTTAGCAAACGGAGGAAAAATTGAGGGATCAAAAGGTACGTTTTATTAATTGTAAGACCAAAATGAAAACTTGAAATTATTTGAGGACCATCGAATCAAATAAGCCAAATAATATTATCAAGCATAATCCATGATGAATGGAGTGAATGTGCTTAGGTCTAGATGATGCAACATTTAGGACCCACTCAAGTAGTGTAACCCTTACTGTGTCTGTGCAATATAGGTCACGGACCTTTTTTTTGAAAGAAGGTCACGGTACCTTATAATCTAATTCTACACCATTTTTATTTTTCCCCCAATTGGTTGATGCCAATAGCATGACAAGAATGAATATGCAAGCAAATGAAAATACAAATGAAGGTATCTTAAAATGATTCAGTTGAACTAAGATCCGGATTCTACCTTGTCTCATTTTTTTTCTTCCATGGGTAATAATCAAGGTGAAGTTTAACATGGGAAAGGTGAATTATTTTTTATCATGGAAAAGTTTTTTTACCCTTAGATTAAGTAAGGAACATAACTTTATCATAGACTTCTCTGCACCATATTTTTTTAGAAATAGGGGGACCAAAATGGTGGTTTTAGAAATAGGGGTGCCAAAATTTCAATTAAGTGAAAATAGGAAGATCAAAAGTGCATTTAAACCTATATTATTTTTAAAATAAGGGAAAATTACACTCACCTCCCTTGAGGTTTCATTGAATGTCATAAACACCCCCTCTAGTTTTAAATTGAACACTCACCTCCCTTAATTAATTTTTTAATTGACAATTACCTCCCTCTTTTGTTTAACGATGTTTGTTGTCTGTTAATGTCCATTCACTTGTTCCCACTTGCCTGAAGCTCTCTACATGTCTTTCATTCTTGAATTATTTCTCTCAGCCAACTTATTTCTTTCTTCTTTCTTCTATAATAGTTGTATTGGTTTCTCTTATATTTCCTGTTCTTTCTTGAATTTTGCAGCATCCCTAATTGGGGTTCCTATTGTTTTCATTTGGACGTAGCCTTTGTTGAAATGGATAACATCATAACAAGAAATGGATATATATACACAAAAATTTTGGCAAACTATTGTTAAGTCTGGTTTCTAATTGTTATCACAAGAACACATGGGTTAGGTTCATCATAGGAACAAATGGATATTCATATCCAGGTTCCGGTTGTTTCTCTAGTTAGTGGGTTGCTGATTGTTACAAATTGATGTTCATACACAAAGTTGTTGTCACATCACACTATTAATAAGTTGCTTCTTCAATATAAAATGATTTGGCCAATTAATTTGTGTCACAACTCACAAATGAGCATAAAGTAAGGTATAACAATAAAGAAGGAAAGTTGCAGGTCACAAATGGGCAGCTCAGCAAAGCCATAAACGCATAAACATAATTGAGAGAGCTTTTGTTGCGTTTGTGAGAAAAACGCAAGCTAGGACCTAGTTGAAATTCACAGAGGAGAACAACAGCAAGGGAACAATTTTGTTTTTTTGTTTCTTAAGTTTATTTGATTGACAGTGTTAATCACAAGGGAGGTGAGTGTCTAATTTAAAATTAAAGGGGGTGGTTGTGTCATTTAATGAAATCTCAAGGGAGGTGAGTGCAATTTCCCCTAAAAATAATGTTCAATTTTAAATGAATTTTGCGGGATACAAGTACCCAACCAAAATTCCATTACTTAGAATTAACCTATATTTGTTTTGTTAGATAAATGAAATGACAAATAATCATTGAATCTTGCCCACACAAATGGAGGGGTCATGGTTCGAACATCCGGCCTAAGCCTAACGATTTCGATATTTTTGCCAATTGAGCTAAGAATTTACCTATATTGATTACATAAACTAAAAAAAATTACCTATCTTTATATATCTAAATGTTGGACAGTGCTCCAAGTAACCCTAAATAACGCTAATCCCGCCTTTTTTGATTAGCTAAAAAAATCTTTATGAAAAATTCTTTGTAGGGATTTGAACATGAGACTTATGGCTTTATCTCAACATTTTGACCACTAAGCCACTAACAGTTTTCTTGATGAATTTTGTTTCCATTAATTGATATCCAATATTAAACGCCCTTTTTAAAAAACCATTAAATTCCTTTTTCGTTTTCCACTATTACATTACCCAAAATCCACTAACCACCTATTAATTTCTACTAGCACAACCCACACATGATTATTTCAATTCTTGCAGAAAATTGGTGTTATAGATTAGACTTTTTGGAGACCTAATGTAAAGTTAATAACTTTCAATATGGATTATATGGGTGTTATCATTATCATTTTGTAAATGAATATGAACATGTAATGAGTGAACCTTAATGCATGACTAAACTTTTTGATAAATTGTCTACGTTATTGATCATTATTTTAAGATAGCCACTTATAGCATTTCTACAAGCAATATATATATATATGTCTCATTTCAAGTTAGGGAATATATATGTCTGATTTCATTTTCATTCTTTTTTTTTTTTTTTGGAATATATACATCATATAGTTAATTAATGAATCAATTTAGTTTTTTAAAACACTATTGTATTCCATTAAATGTTTCTAATAATATAATCAATTTGTTACCTATACATGAAACTCTAAAAAATCCGTGCATTGCACGGGTTAGAGTCTAGGCTTTTTTAAAGGGAATTTACCTATATTTATTTTATTTACAACCTAATACTAGTAGTTTAATTTGTACTATTGATTTTCTTGCTGATCCTAGTCATTATTTCAAATCTAACGGTGTCTCGTGATATTTTGGTTGGATGGAGGGCTAACAAACAATTACTTCTTTCTTTTCTTTTTTTCAAATAGTCTAGTGGCTAGAGCTCACACAATTAAATTGTGGAGAAGTAGAGTGTCCGGGGTTCGAACCCCGGCCCCTGCATATAATATGCGATATCCCTACCAACTGAGCTAAGCTCACGGGGACAAACAATTACTTCTACCTACCTGCTAAAACAAACAAAGACGGTGGAGAGAATTAAAAAGTCGGGCAAAACTTACTTACAATTTTTTAGATGTTTTTTGTTATAGTTTTCAGCTAAAAATACATCTTTGATATAACAAACTTTGAGAAATTTATGATTGGAGGAAATCATGGTGAATTTAGTCAACAACTATAGAAAAATCCTTTCCTTCCCCACAACAAATCTTGCCCTAACAGTTTCCGTGCCAATACAATGACAGACACAGAGTCAGTTTGCTCAAGTAATTTCCCGACTCCACCTCACACTGTGAGGAAACACTCGAAACGAAACTCTCAGGTATGTACTTTCTCAACCCTAATTGTTGCAACCATGTTTCTGTCTCCTCAGAATGCATGAGTGGACAGAAGTTGTTGTAACTTTGTTATTATTTTATATATAAAAAAGGGAACACGAACATATGGCTTAATCACACAGTGAAACATGAATTGTATTTTGCATTCAAAGACAAGATCTCACAGTAGACAGAAACAACCGAGCAACAAACTATAACCTAGTACAGAATCAACAAACTAACTATAAATTAACAAACTAAACAAACTCTAACTAACTTTTATGATTCTGTTAACTAACTACTACTACTACTAACTATAGAAATAACCAGACCCTTTTTTTTTTTATGTTTGACAAGAAAATAGACAAATCTTGATTCTTGTAAAGAGTAACTTTGTCTATAATTTGCATTGTGATCATTGGTTAAGTATTCATATTGAACTATTGAAATATATTAAACTTTCATTCCTACTGTGAAAAAGAAAATGGCAACTTCATATTACTCTCAAGATGACACCGTAAGTCTTCAATTTTGTGCTATTTATCTATGAAGTCTCTTCCTAATTGATTTTCTTTCTATAACTATTACAAGAGTCATTTTGACTGAGTTTATCTTGATTAGGAACATAATCATAAAATTCTTTACATGATTAAGGTTTATATGTATATTATAATTAAGATTTATAGTTGTCCTTATTTTCTTTCAATTTTGTTGACAGGTTGATCCACCCTTCAACCATGTGCAAGGACTGAACCTTGATGATGAAAGAACTCAAGTGATTCTTCGTATATCGAGAGCATTCGCAAAGAAATATCCAAGAATTGATAAATGTGAAAAGTTTTCTACGTGGGAATGCTTATCAATTAACACGGTGTTAAATATGAAACAACCGGAAATAAATTCCACAAAAGATGAGGTTAGAAAATATATAACTACTAGTATCAATTTAGATGTTTTTAGCTCCTACAAGTTTTCTTCCTTTCCTGCAATTCAAATTGATGTCACTATTAGTATCAATTAAAACAACTATTGGTATCACTTTTGATGTTATAAATTTATGTTTTGAAAAATATATATCATTACTACAATACTATAAAATTATAGCAGAATCAACCGGTTACTTTATCCAACTAGGTGGAGCAGCGGCTACATAGATCAAACAATTCAATAGTGTTCTATCAAAAACCATTTCAACATATAATCTATTGACCCCTAAATCTCTTTATAATACTTGTTATTTTTAATGTTTTTCAGGTTGAGCACATTTTGAGTGTTTCATATCAAACGTTTAGAGATTATTGTTCTTTGATGTGCTATGGATTACGTGGAGTTACTGAAAAACTGAGATTTAATTGTAAAACTGGTCAGGTTTATCCACTTACAACAAAAGACAGGGTTAGTTTTTTAGGCCAAGTTTAAATTTAATTGAGTAAATTGTCATTCATCATTCCTAGCGCTTATTCTTATATGCGATAAATTTGTAGAGAAATGCAAGGACCTTTTATGCTAGTCACCAGTCCACCATTCAAAATTTTGACACATTGAGATCAATCTTTCTCTACACATGGGATCACTATTTCGGAGATGAAGGTGTTCCGCTTGAGATAGCCGATGATCCCCCCATAAACACATCTATCTGGCCTACATGGGATCAATATTTAGAAGAAGGTGTTAATCCACCTGAGGTTGGTGATGTTAATCCACATACTGAGGTTGGTGGTGATCCACTTGTGATAGGCAATGATCCCCCCATGAATAATGCACTTCAGGCTCAGCAAACAAATAAGGTACTTAAAGGTTAAAGTAATTTTAAAAGTAATATTTGGGAATATTTTGTGTAAATTCGTTATTTAGCCATGCTCACTTTGTGCAGCTTGCTCGTGATGACAATGAAACAGATGATTCAAGTGATTCCGAGGTGAGAATACTGAAACTGGTTGATTTCATTGATTGAAAAACCACCACATACATATCCCAAGTATTGAGCTCTCTGTCTTGATTTTCATTTGATTGAATACCTTCTTTTAAAAGCTTTATTAAATAGTTATGTGCAACTTTTTTCCAATTATTGAGTTCTCTGTCTTGATATTGTGAATAACCTTCACAATATCACAATAACAAAACTGCTAGTCTACAGTATGCATTAGTTATTAATCAAGCACTTGTGTCTAACACGATAATTATGTTGCAGACCATTCCAAGTACTCTACCTGACACCACCTGATTCAATGTTCGTTAATTGAAGAACAATCATTAATGTTTGCATAGTTCTTTTTAATAGGATGTATGATATGATGTCTTCAATGTCATCATAGTTATTTTCAATCCGATGTGTGATATGATTTCTTCGGACAATGATATGGAAACAGCAAAAAGGCTTTTTAAACTTGTTCATTTCTTGCATTTAGTTGGAACTCATTCAAATCACAATGTTAAATCTTAGCACATTGGATTTGTTTATCTGTTAGCTATTATAATTTGTAGATTTATCAATTATTTTCTTGATCGTTGATTGTCGCATGCATGCTTTGGATAGTTGATATCACAATTGTGTGACCAAAACCAAATAGAGATTATTATCCTACTGTTTGACCACCTGATTTCCATCATATTCAAAGACTTTAGTGCTCAAGTTTAATTTTAAAACGAGTTAACCAAAGAACAATGGTCTCACTGATTTGAGCAAACTGCCATATGTACTAGTCTCCTCATGTTTCCTGATTTTTGAACCACTCGAACAATGACCGTGTACTTAAGGACTTACCCCCAACTGTTTTTGCTTGCCAAAAAAGGGAACATTCTAGCTGTTATTCTTATCTTGTTCTATGTTGTGTCAGCAAAGAATTGAGTTATCATTTTCTTATCATCAGATGAAAATTTTAATATTCAATCAACTTTGTCATTGTTTAAGTTATATTATTGCTCATATGCATCACAATTATCATTTTCACTTTCATTCCATGTAGGATATATAGACTAATAGATTTAAACCTCCAAGTTGTGAGAACAGATTTTCTGAACAATAATTATTGTTCATGTACTTAAGGGCTATTAATGTATGTCATTGTACCTTAGGCTGGACTAAAGGATTAGAAATGGACACTGAAGTTGTAACAACAAAAAATAACAACAGGTGAACTAGACAATTTATTAATTTATTCTAGCCAACTTTCACAAGTTTAATAGAGAATCAGGGGAAGTGTCCAGGATAAAAATATGATATAGAATTAAAGCTTTAAGCAGATTATAGTTTTTCTATTAATAGAATTAGTTATCAATTAATAGTCAATTGTTCCAAATGAACTGGATTATAATTTAACTTAGGCTATGTAGATGCTAACTAGTGTAGGCAGATCTGATGCTAAATTTAGCATTTATCATTTTTCAAAAAGGTTGTGCCTCTATTTGCGCTATCAACATCGACCTCTAGTTTGGTTAAAGTCGAGATAATTAGCCAGTTGGCATCGGTTTTCGCCATTAAGCAAGGGCTTCTGGCCAACACTGATGGCTATTTTTCATGTGGTGATTGTGATTTCTTGTAAATGTCATACCTCTGTGATCATTATAGTAGAAAAACTATTGGCCTTTTAAAACGTATCACTTATGAACATAGACTTCAACAGTTCCACTCAAACACCACTCTATCATAAGCTGCATTTTTTATATATCAATGAGTATTAATGGAGTGTTATAGTCAATCCTATTGTCATGATTTAATTGATGCAAAAGTTAGTAAAATAAATATCAGGTTTAAGAGGATATTGCCATAAAACTCTTTTGCTTCTTAAGAGGAGATTGACTTTCTCACTCCCTTCCTTGATGTAAAGAATTTCTTAGCTTCTGTAGTTAGTTCCACTTCACCACCTCCCCTTCTTTTGCTTCTTCTTATGATGGATTGAAGTTCCCTTAAATTCATGTCTCCCTTTTATTATTTTTGATAGAAATATTTTATTGAAAGTTGGATCTCGAGACTCGCCAAACTTGAGAAGAGGTGCATAATTTGTCTACTATATTGTGGTCCTCACACAAGAACAACAGAATTTTATTTACAAACTGAAACTTCATTATTTACAAACTGAACCTTCATTGGCTTCTTCTTATCCCTTTGGAATTTCATTAGATGCACGCTGTGGAAAGGAAATTAAATCAATATGATACTATATAATATTATAATTACATTGCATTTTTTATCATGTGATACTTGAGGGGAAAAAACTTCATGTGCACTCAATATTTAAATGTTATTTTTTTCAAAACTAACTCTACATAATATTAACCAAGCCCACACATGAAACAAAGAAAACCAGTTATACAAAACAGGATAGTTTTTTTAGTATACTCATGGGTTTGACTTAACTTATTATGATTTGTTTTGATCCAGTACACACGTGTATTACATCTTCCACACTCTTTCAAGAATTGTATATATATATGAGCTGATCAAGTGATGCGATTCTTGTTCCTCCATAGATAGACATGACAATCGTTGTTTTAACATCAAAACATTGATTCACACGTGCATTTGAGTTATGTAACTTATGTTTAATAATATTAGCACGTTTGTGATGAATCATTTGCATTGAAAATGTCATAATCATACAAGCAAGAGGGAGAGATAAGACAAAGTATGATGAGTTGGACAGTTTCCATGAGGGAGACACTTCTCTAACATTTATGCAATTATGTCTAATTCCAAATCTCAATTAGTTAGCTTACTGATACATACGTGTTTAATTAACATGAGATTCCTTATGTCTCCAACACCCTTAATATATATATTGAGAATATGCCAAATGGAAATAAGGCAGATCCATACAAACTCAATTCAAGGCTTCTTAATTCTCTTCCTCTTTTCTTGAGAAAGAAAAATGGCAGCTTCTTCTCCTTTGAATAAAAAATCAAATTTCCATGGTCGCTCAAACAGTTTGCCCTCTAGACCACACCCACTCATTCTTCAATGCAATCAACATTTGGACACCTTAATAAGGTCTTCCAATGAAACCTCCTCATCAATGCTTCGCCATAAGATTGTAGGCTTGCGAGATTTGGTCGAGTGTGTTGAAAATTTAATTCAGCTTCCACTCACTCAAGAAGCCCTCGTCCATGAGCATCAAGAGAAATGGGTAAATAACTTGTTGGATGAATCCTTAAGACTCTTAGATGTGTGTAGTGCAGCTAAAGATGCTTTACTTCACACAAAAGAATGCACGAGGGAACTTCAATCCCTCATAAGAAGAAGCAAAAGAAGAGGAGGCGGTGAAGTCGAACTCACTACAGAAGTTAAGAAGTTCTTGACATCAAGGAAGGTAGTGAGAAAGTCAATCTCCAAAACCTTGGTAAATTTGAAGGTAAATGCAAAAAATTGCAATATCTTCTTATCTACAAACAAAGACCATCAAACAGTGGCTTTGATTAACTTATTACAAGATGTTGAAGTGGCTACACTATCTACATTTGAGACAATACTGCAATTCATCTCAGGGAGCACACAGTCAAAGTCAAACACTTGGCTTTCCATTTCCAAGCTAATTCAGCTTAATAGAAGAGTTTCTTGCTCACAATTGGCAGAAGAGAGTGAATTTGCCCAAGTGGATGTTGCATTGCAATCATTTGTGTTTAACAAGATTAGCAAGTTTGAAGAAGTGAATGATCTCCAAAACAAATTGGAGAAAATGGAGTTGTGTATTCAAGACTTTGAAGAAGGGCTTGAGTTTCTGTTTAGGTGTCTCATTAAAATCAGAGTTTCAATTCTAAATATCCTCAACCATTAGATGAATATTTATGGGGATCAAAATTTTGTAGTAATATAGATACACTTGTACATGGAAATTATAGGTGTAAATGTATAGTAATAAATAAGCATAAACTTTTCCTAATTTCTCATTGCAGGACCAAATTTTCTCATTCACAGTTAAGTCCTTTTATATATTACTAGTGGAACAACGAACAATAACGTGTTCGTCTTTCCATTTTTCCACAGCACAATGAGTGTGAGATGCAATTGTATAGTGTATATATATATATTGATTGATTCAGATCTCAGTTTTCTTTTCATTTTGAGCATCCAATTGAATCACAAGAGAGACAAGAAGAATATTTTTCCTGATATGCATTGTCAGTGTGTTCCTTCTAATGCTTTCCATGAACCCAGCCTTCTCAACCCTAATCATTAATTTTTCTAATCTCATGGATTATTGATTATGGAAGCTATTGTCTGGACGCGGAGCTGTTTCAACTATTAAACGGCGTTTAGCTTGTGAATTTGTCTGCCTCGAACATGACACCACAGATTAATGTATAAAGTTGACTACTATGTTGTAGGGTTGTGAAAAAACCCAAAAAACCAAACTGAACCGACTAACAAATTTGTGAACTAAAGCAATTTGGTTTGCTTCATCCGTAAACTATCAATTACTTGCACGGACATCTTCTGAATGTATATAGTTATTATGAGACATAAGGAATCTCATGTTAACTAATCGATGAGGCTAACTAATCGAGATTTGGAATATCTAAAAATTATTGCACAGATTATGACATTTTCAACGGAAATGATTCACCATCAATGTGCTCTAATTTTATTAAACACAACTCATCTGCACGTGTGAACAATACTGATATTCTGCTAGTCATGTCTCTCTTAGAGGAACAGCAATCGTATTAATTAAAACTTTTCCAATCTCATGCAGATCATATTGATAAATGACAACCAAGTTGCTACTTGACACCAAAATTGGTTAGGGTGACATGGAAAATGCGTGTGGGGGATATGATATAAAATTACAAACTAATGGATTGCATTGTGGATTTTGGAACAAGAGGAATCAAATAATATTTATAAACAGATAGCCACGAGGGGTAATTAAAGAGCACTGCTATATATGTTAATGCAGTCTGTTTCTAACACATAAACAATCCAAATCAATATTCTTATTTTTCCTGAACTCATGTCAACATCGCATGGATATTTAAACTTAAATGTGTTACACATCAACTGCACGAGTAGACAAATAATCATAATATGAATTTTTTTTTGTGTGCGCGCCAAGCCTTTATTTTTTGGTGACCAATTTTTTGGTACGAAGTTAATATACCTTTTTTTTTCTGAGCAAAGTTAATATACATTTAACAAATGGCATTTGTGAAGCACGGACTGACACAAACAGGTCGACACAGATAAAATTTTAAGAAAATGATAGAATTCAATGTGATCATAAGTGTCGGACACCGGACACGCCTTCACTCAGAAGTGCTTGTGCAACAGAGGTTGGCATGATTGAATTAGATCTGCATAATAGTAACTACTCTATATTCTTTGCGTTAGAAAGAAAAATAATATTTGTAACAAAAAAAAAACATGTTACTATGTGATATAGAGATTTGAAAACGATTATAATTGTTCAATTTAGCATACATTCAGAAATAAAATTAATTCGATGAAACAGCACTTGTAAGTTGTAATAATCCTTACAGCCAGGCTAGTAGATTCAATTATTAGAGCACGTTGGTCAAATTATCATAAACTAGACTATGATTCAATTATTCAACGTTTGTAGAGGTTCATTATGACCCAAAACATGGCATATAGAAATATAATATGGTCAAAAATTATATACAACTTCTTGATCAAAAAATATAGACAGCTTTGTTTAATCACATCACATTGATGTACAAGTATGAGATTTTGATGGTTAACAACATGATTTGGGTTTGGCTTCTGGTTTAAAGGGAAACTCTAAATTTTGCATGACATTGAAATTTCTTCAACAGATGAAGGCTTTGAACTGATGAGAAACTGTAACAGTGCATCAACCCTTAGAAATTCATTTGTTTCTGATTCTAGAGAATCATGAGATTTTTCAGACTGCAAGAACTTTGAAATTGTTGATCATTTTTAGCAGTGGCTTCAGAATCCTTCAATCTGTTGCAGCCACTATGCAGAGAGCTTTTGAGGTTTGTTTCTACAGCAACTTCCATTTTCTCTTCTCTGAAAAATAAATGTGACTAGCAGATCAGAAAACATTTCAGGGTTATAGTAGTTGTTATCTTCTCAATATAAAGCAAATAATTAGAGGAGACAAGAATCATATTTTTTATTTTAAAACTCCACTGCACACTGGTAGTGCTACCACAACAGTTTTTGCTCAATATGCTTCCCAACTCATCCCTCAATTGTTGAGATTAGGGAATCACATGAATATAATAAAAACTCAAATTGTGAACTTCAATATAATTAAGGGGCATGCATGTGATGAGAGTAAACATGGAAACTGGATCATGTGTCTGTAGGAGAAGAAGCAGTTCTATTTATAAATATTTTGTTACGATCCGTTTTAATCAAATACACGTGTATTGTACAAAACACCTCAACTCCTATCCTATGAGGAAGTCAATGATATATCCATTGATGTTAACATGTGTTTAAATTAAATGGGTGATGTGATTCATGTTCCTCCAACATAGACATGCTTAACAATACTGCAGTTGTGGCTTTGGCATCACAGTAGTACTACACATGTGCAAATGGTTATGTTTAAGATTAAAACACATTTTCGGTGAAGCATTTGCATTTAAAATGTTATAATCATGCAAATGAGACAGATTATGAGTTGGGGAGATTCTTTGGGGGAGACAAGGCTCTAACATATATGTAATTATGTCTGAATCTAAATCTAGATTAGTTGGCCTCATTGATATGTAATTAAGATGAGATTCCTTGTGTCCCCTCACACCCATAATATATATTGAGAAGAATGCAGATCCATAGACTCAAATCAACATTCAACATTTAGGCTTCTCTTTCTCCTTAACCAAAAAAAAATGGCAGCCTTTCCTTTAAACTCAAAATCCAATTTCCACGGTCGTTCAATCAGCTTGCCATCTAGACCACACCCACTCATTCTTAAATGTAATGAACATTTAGACACCTTATCAATATCTTCCAATGAAACCTCCTCATCATCATTGATTTTCCATAAAATTGATGGCTTGCGAGACTTGATCGAGTGTGTTGAAAAATTGGTTCAGCTTCCACTAACACAAGATGCACTTCTACATGAGCATCAAGAAAATGGGGTAAACAACCTCTTGGATGGATCCTTAAGGCTATTAGATGTGTGTAGTGCAGCTAAAGATGCTATAATTCACACAAAAGAATGCACAAGGGAACTTCAATCCCTCATAAGAAGAAGCAAAAGAAGGGGAGGCGGTGAAGTCGAACTCACTACAGAAGTTAAGAAGTTCTTGACATCAAGGAAGGTAGTGAGAAAGTCCATCTCCAAAACCTTGGTAAATTTGAAGGGAAATGCCAAAAATTGCAACATCTTATCTACAAACAAAGACCATCAAACAGTGGCTTTGATTAACTTATTACAAGATGTTGAAGTGGCTACACTATCTACATTTCAGACAATATTGCAATTTATCTCAGGGAGCACACAGTCAAAGTCAAACAGCTGGGGTTCCATTTCCAAGCTAATTCAGCCCAAAAGAGTTTCTTGCTCTCTAGTGGCAGATGAAAGTGAATTTGCCCAAGTGGATGGAGCATTGCAGTCTTTTGTACTTACCAAGACTAGAAAACTTGAAGCCATCAATGATCTGCAAAACCACTTAGAGAAAGCAGAGTCGTGCATTCAAGACCTTGAAGAAGGGCTTGAGTTTCTATTCAGGCGTCTCATTAAAATTAGAGTTTCACTTCTTAATATTCTCAACCATTAAATGGAAGTTTATGGGGATCAAAATTTTGTAGCGATGTAGATACACTTGTACATGGAAATTATATGAGTAAATGTATAGTAATAATAAAGTCAAAACTTTTTCTCAATTTCCTGTTGCAATATCTTCCCTCTTAAACCTGATGGTTATTTACTGACTTGTAGATCAATTAAATGAAGACAATATCGTTAGATCATGACAATAGCTTTAGAATTTCCTTTTTTGGGACTTCTATCAATCATGCTATTTTGTTTTTGTTAAAATGAGTCGAACGTATTTAGTGTATAAGGTCTAATCGGCCTAGTATCCAATATGACAGATGGACGAAATTTGATCACCTGCTGCCACATGACTGCAGCTTATGATATAGAGGTGTTTGAGTGGACCTATTTCAAAGTAGGCCAAGTGTAAGGTCTGACCTATTCCCACCCTTTTGCACAAAGCAACCAGACATTGAGACCTTTGTTCTTTGGTCAACTCGGTTTAAAATAACTTGATGAGCAGGATGCGATGGTTATGAGGTGATCAGATAGTATGATGTTCATCTTTATTCAGTCACACAATAGTGATCTTAACTAAACAAAGAAGGGGTGCAGCAATCAATGATTTTAAATTATACTGTGTAACACACTAAAGTCACTAACTGTGCTAATATAGGACTCAGTACCTTAAATTATACTGCACATTCCCAGTTGGTTGGCAATTGGCATCAACAGGATGACAAAAAACGAATATGCAAACAAATGAAGGAATCTTTAAAAGATCCAAATTCTACCTTGTCTCGTTTTCCATGGGTAATAAATAATAATCATATGATGCATATAATATGGCCAAAATAAAATAAAACAAAACAATGACGTAGGAGTGGGAAACCGTGTATGAGATATTTATAGAGAATTGAACGGTGGAGGATGAGTAAACAACAAACGATTCAATACTATAGGAGGTTATCACATTCATGCAGTTCATGTTCATCACATTCAGTAATGTACAGACAACATATGTATGAGTGAGTAGCATCATCATGCGATTGTTTGTTTCCTACAAATTGTTAAAAGTCCATTCTCCCGCACCTGATCTTCCTACCCTATATATTCTTTTACAATATAATTGAGTATTTTGAAATTTTGGGAATTTTGATAAAATTGTTGCTCCCTTTTTTAATTTATTTCATAATTTTTCTTTAATATGTGTAAAATGACCTAATATAATTAACAATTGTTAATGGATGGAGAGGGTGTACTCTATAGTTTCGTTACAATTGTGATATCACCATAATGAATCAAATACATCGTGATTTCAATATGTAGTGCTTTGGTCTTTTGTGAGCAAAAATGGACACTTATGTCTTAGAGGTCTAGTTCAATTAACAATGTTGATATTATTAGAGTAGACATTAATAATTTAAATTCAAAGTTCCGCAATTGTTTATGTAAATCTCATATAAAAAAATGTACACGTATTTGGTACAAATTTTTTATAAATTATATGTATATTTATGGGTGGAGTAACTTATTCTAAATATTAATGTTTGCATGTATGTCAGGGCCTTTGATGGCCAACAACATGGATATTATTGATTTAGTTTGTTACTCTGATTTTCTTCATTGTATCGACATCCTTAATGGTCCCTCCCCATTGAGGAGCTTTTGGAGCAATGAAATGTTACGAAGAGTCACATCCTTTGGGAAGGGAATTCATGTGCGGATTTTTTGACCAAGTTTGTGCCTCGTCAACCTTTGAGTTTCTTTGTCACGAGTCTCCTCCAACGGATCTTTTGAATTTTCTTCGAAATGATGCATCTGAAACTTTTTATTTGAGAGTGTACCTCTCTTTTTTCTATTTCTTTTGTATTCCTTTTTTCTCTTTTGTTTTAGCTTTGTATACAAAAAAAGTATACTCCCTCCGGTCTCAAATGTAAACAATTTTTTACTTTTTAGGTTTTTATTTAATAAATGATGTATATAGTCTATAATATAGATCACATACATTACTTATTGTATGGACCTAAAAAATGAAAAATATTTGAGACCGGAGGAAGTATATGCTTCTTTTTTTACAAATGTATATGTATGCTTTAATCCAAAAAAAACGTATGCTATTTTTTTTGGTCAAGTGTATTTATATGCTATTGTTGATTTCTTGTAACTCGTTCATTGTTTCTTTTTACCCCAACAAAAATTTAATATATATTTATTCTCATAAGATCAATCATACTTATTAATTAAATACTTAAAGTGTTATTTGAAATTAATAAGTAAATTTTCATATATATTATATAAATGCAAGGAACGATCTTTTCGATTTGCCAAATGTTACGAGTCCAAAAAAATATTATTTTTCCTTCCAAGTGTTGTTTAGGTTGGTAAGTAAAGGTATGGGTGGAGCACAAATAGAGAGTTATGGTGGGCCACCGAGGAAACAATAACAATAGTATATGGGACCGACTAATGCATGTGTTGCGACTCACGAGAACCGTCCATCTATGCGCCCTGCCTCATTTGAAGGAGACTCCATTGAGGTGGGATGTGCATGCATGACTCTCCTCTAGATATAGATAGATATTGTAATTTTGCAAAGCTTTAAAGTGTAATTTTTATCAAAAATAAGGTGGTAACTTGTGATTATGTGAATCTCATGGTTGACTCAAGCATGCACTAAGATCACAAGTTTTTATCTTAAGAGAATAATATTATCTATTGCCTTAGATATAAGAGAAAGTTTGATCAACTTAATTTAACCCCTTAATTTTTATTGGACTAGTTTTCTCTTTTATTTAGGATGAAGCGAAGTATATGTTTTCCAATGGTATTTTAGCTAGGAGTATTTATTTTTCTTAAAAAAATAAATCATTAATACGTGTTCAATTTTGAGAACCGTCTTATAATCAGAACATTTTGAAAAATAAATTGTTATTGGTCCCGTTCTAACAACACTCGGACGATCATTTTTTTAGAAATATTTTGTGCATGCTTATAAGAGATGTATGAGTAAACAAAAGTTAATGCATTTGATTCATAATGTATAAATTAAATACGTCATATTCAACACATAAAAGTTAAATTATTGTGAGCCAACTTAATGTAATTATGCAAAAGTTAACCTCACCAAAGATGCAATTAGTCACTTGGTAGTAGGAGTATACTACAACACATTGAAGTAAATAATAACCGTAGAAGTTCACATCAAAATTTTAATGACATAACAGCAGGGGATGTACGAGCAGTGTATGAAAATGACAAGTCTTTGTGTTCTGAATTCCATATGTGTAAATAATGTACATGTACACACAGACCCACAAACTTGGACTATGTGAATGGTCCTAAAAGGCAAAGAACAAAGTTCATTGTTAAATTGATTATATTATTTGTTTGTCTATAGTTTTTGGAAATTGTTGATATTTATTTACCAAAATCCAAACACAAGATTTCTCGTGAAAGGAGAGAGGTGGTCTTAGCTCACACTTCCCATAAAGGCAACTTCCTTTCCTTCATCACCACTCACTCACTTGATCACTCTAATCATTTTGCTTTCAATAATCACTTTTCTTAGATTCACATTCATACCTTCTTTTCTTTAATTGACTCTGATCTTCTTCACCTTCTTGAGGTCACTGCAATGGCGTCTGGTTGTGTGACCTTCAAACCCAACACCCATTTTTCAAATTCTAAAAAAGGTTCTTTTTTTGGAGAAAGAATCAAAGGAAACTTCCATAACAGTTCCTGGGTCATGGATCAGTTGAATAAACGTTTCACAACCCACAAGAAGATCAAACATGCTGCTGCTGTATCTGCTATTCTTACTTCAGATGATCCCAAAGGTTCCTTGGTAAGCTCAATTTCATTGTAGGCTTCTTTTTTTGCTTACAATTCTGAAAGAAGAAAAAAAATATATGAATTTTGATCATTATTGAATGACATAATTGTAAAGTTAGGTAATTCTATTTTTACTTTGTTTATGTCAATTATGTGGCTACATTTTTATTTCAGAACTTGCAAGTGCCTTCATTTATGAGACAAAGGGCTGATCCAAAAAATGTAATTTCTATTGTATTGGGAGGAGGACCAGGGACACATCTATATCCTCTCACCAAACGAGCTGCAACACCCGCGGTAAGTTAGTATCATGATATAATCGTAATGAATAAACCATCAATTTAGTTCCCAAAGTATTTAAAATTAATTAGAGACTTAAGTGTGTATTTTATATACTTTAGAGATTACTTGTTAATTTTATGAACTTTAGGGAATAAATTGGAGAAGGTAATAGGTTATGCGGTAATTTGGAGGTTTATCCTACTCATAATTGTTGTCTGAAGCCTAACATTTTGGTGTGTTGTCTTGCTTGTGATGATGATTTGTTCACTATGTTTGTTTCAAGGTTCCTGTTGGTGGATGCTATAGGCTTATAGACATTCCAATGAGCAACTGTATAAATAGTGGCATCAACAAAATATTTGTGTTAACTCAGTTCAATTCTGCTTCCCTCAACCGGCATATCGCTCGCACCTATTTTGGTAATGGCATCAACTTTGGTGATGGATTTGTGGAGGTATGTATCCATCACAATTCACCATCAGTATATCAATAACTTGATTATTACAATGAGATTTGACATGAACATGACAGTTGCCATTAATATCCCTCAAAAGAAATAAAACTTGAGTAATTTGGTTTGGGTAAAATGAATAAAGAAGCTCTTTCTTGGTTGGCTGTTGTGATTGATAGAGAAAAAAAATACAATCCACCAGAAGAGATTCTTGTTGACCAATTTCAAGTTCGTTTCTATTCATGATGGCTAATTAAAATGAATCTCAATGGTAATAGGTTCTGGCGGCGACACAAACACCAGGAGAAGCGGGAAATAAGTGGTTTCAAGGAACTGCAGATGCTGTGAGGCAATTTACCTGGATATTTGAGGTAGCTAAATTGTTTTCCTTTTTTGTTATTTAAACCATTTCTCCGTATTTTCTATAAATAAAATTTCTGATTTTTGAGGTTGTCAATAAGTATTCAATTCTTTGTTATAGGATGCCAAGAATATAAACGTCGAAAATGTATTGATCTTGGCGGGGGATCATTTATACCGAATGGATTACATGGACCTTGTGCAGGTATACATTGTAATTGTTTTGTAGAGTGGACTGTTTCTTCATTTGATTTTCAACAAATTTCTGATTCATCAATAACAAATAAACAGAGTCACGTTGATAGAAATGCCGATATTACAATTTCATGTGCTGCTGTGGGTGACAGGTGTGATCAATCTCCTGTTATATGTGTTTCTTCTTGTTGCTTGATATCACTATGTAAATGTGTATTATACTTAATTTCACTCTTGAATGAATGAATAGTAAGACTCACTAGAAAATAAAATTACGAATTTTTAATTGCCTGCTTTTCAGCCGTGCATCAGATTACGGATTGGTCAAGGTAGACGAGAGAGGCAATATCATCCAATTTTCAGAAAAACCGAAAGGGGCTGATCTGAAAGCAATGGTAATTCACAACTTAACAACCCAATGTTTACACCTTCTTTCTGCTTTCTTGTTATCTGGTACTTCTACTGAGACTGTTCACTATCAGAAACCAAAAATGAATTGACCATCCTCATTTTGCAGCAAGTAGATACCTCTCGTCTTGGGTTGTCGCCACAAGATGCATTGAACTCGCCATATATTGCATCTATGGGGGTTTATGTATTCAAGAAAGATGTTTTACTCAAGCTTTTGAAATGGAAATATCCTACATCTAATGACTTCGGATCCGAAATCATTCCTTCAGCTATAAGGGAACACAATGTCCAAGTAAGAGGAATTCCAATAA
>Ga0228710_1001289_pt1 | contig 37072 bp, 22 predicted proteins | sample MedpolnodulmetaG_FD_177995 | JGI IMG/M metagenome (GOLD analysis project Ga0228710, IMG submission 177995) | Root nodule microbial communities from Medicago polymorpha collected in Santa Monica, California, United States - pink nodules | ecosystem: Host-associated > Plants > Roots > Nodule...
AAAAATTAAAATTGGGAACGAATTGAGTGAAGAGAGTAGCATAGAACAGAAAGAAAAAAAAAATAAAAGATGCGAGGAAACGTCACCGGTAACGCCAACGGCAACGATGACCGGTGGGGAACAGCTGCCGCCGCCGTACCGGCTATTCGGAAGAAAGGTACAAGCGTTCGTCAATGGCTGGTTGTCGACGGCACCGGCGAAGCACAGGTAATCGAGGCCGGAAAACACGCCATCATGCGTCGTACCGGTCTCCCTGCACGTGACCTTCGAATCCTCGACCCTCTCCTCTCCTACCCTTCCACCGTTCTCGGAAGAGAAAGAGCAATCGTCATCAATTTAGAACACATCAAAGCAATTATCACCGCAAACGAAGTTCTACTTCTCAATTCACGCGATCCTTCTGTTACTCCTTTCGTTCAAGAGCTTCAAGCCAGGATTCTTCGTCATCACGAAGCAACCACTACTCCTCGTCCTGATAATCAGGAAGATTCTCACGGCGGAATTAAGATTCTTCCGTTTGAATTCGTAGCGCTGGAAGCGTGTCTTGAAGCAGCTTGTAGTGTTTTGGAGAGTGAAGCGAAGACGTTGGAACAAGAAGCGCATCCAGCGCTTGATAAATTGACTTCGAAGATTAGTACTCTCAATTTGGAACGTGTTCGTCAGATTAAGAGCCGTTTGGTTGCGATTACTGGGAGGGTTCAAAAAGTGAGAGATGAATTGGAACATTTACTTGATGATGATGAAGATATGGCGGAGATGTATCTTACTGAGAAGTTACTTCAACAGCAATTGGAACAAACCTCTGATGAAGACACTGTTGAAACTCCTGATCATGATGTTGATATTAATCAAAGTGTACCGGCTGCTGAGATATCTTTGGAAGCGGGTGTAGGAGGAGATGTGAATTATGAGGAGGAGGTGGATAATCTGAATTCTAGAGAGCAAATGTTTGGTGCTTCGAATTTAAGGGATAGCCACGGAACACGTGCAAGCACTACTTATAGTGTCACCACCACTAAGCTTGATGTTGAGGAGCTTGAGATGCTCTTGGAAGCTTACTTTGTTCAGATTGACGGCACTCTCAATAAGCTCTCAACGGTATCCTTCCTATTTGACATTTCCTTGATTTTAGTTTCTATAACATTTACAAAACTAATTGTCCAATCCAACAAGTTAAAACACTAATGAAATGTTGTAGTTTCATTTTTTTGCTTTCTGATCTAGTTGGTAGAGTAACTTAATGTAAACTTAATAATCTAGCACAATATCATATAAGTGTTTGTCGCACTAGTGCTACTGTATAAGTTTCTTTCATATGCTATCCTAGTGAGTTTGTGGAAATAAGCTGAAAACAACTTACAAACATGTCATACCTTTGTTTATTTGAACTTTCTCAAATAGTCACACAAGCGCTTATGTCACTAGATAAGTTCAAAGGCCCTTTTGGATTGACTTATTTTTTAGCTTATGCAAATAAATAAGCTTTTATGTGAACATATAAAAGATACAAGCTGAATTAACATAAAATCAGCTTATGAAGTAGTAGGTAGTACCGGCTACCGAGTGGAGAGCACTTTATGGTTTGTACTTGAGGCCTTGGATTGATTATAATTTATCTAATCAGCTTATGAAGATACAATTTTCATAAAAGCATAAACATATAAAAACTTGTATCTTCATAAGCTGATTTTTCATAAACTACCTTGGCAAACTTATAAATAATACATAAAAGCTTATTTATTTACATGAGTTGTTATGCATAAGCTCAAAAATAAGCCGATCCAAATGGGACCCCAAATAAGTCAATCCAAAGAGACTCTTAGTACTGACTACCACAAGGAGAGCACTTTATGGTTTGTACTTGAGCCCTTGGATTGATTATAATTTATCTAATTTTGCTTGAAAAATACGAATATATTATGGGAGTGACAATACCTGGTTTATATAATTGGTATTGAATTTCTTTGTGATATGATGTTACTATGGTTATCATCTATGATAGTTTAAAGAATATAGTTTCTTAGAGGAGAATTGCCTTCTTTGTTGCTAATACTTTGTTATTTGTTGAAGCTGAGGGAGTATGTTGATGACACGGAGGATTATATCAACATTATGCTTGATGACAAACAGAACCATCTTCTCCAAATGGGAGTCATGTTGACCACGGCAACTCTGGTGGTAAGTGCCTTCGTTGTTGTCGCTGGTATTTTTGGCATGAATATTACTATTGAACTGTTTGATAAGAATTTGTATGGGATGAGAGAGTTTATGTGGACTGTTGGTGGCGGCACTGCTGGGACCATATTCTTGTATGTGGTTGCTATTGCCTGGTGCAAGCACAAACGCTTGCTGGAGTGAATGGCACTCCGTTGTGCTCCATAAATAATGTAATTTAATCGGAATGTCACGTTTTATCCGTGTTCTGTAAAATTTTAATTAATATAAGACCTCTACGCCATCTATTTGCTTCTTATACATGAACGATCCTTCAACTAATTTTTCTTGTACATTGTTGTATGGACAATGTCTACAACATTGCTTTTATGTAATACTTGCTGCTAGTTCTGTTATTTACACAAATATTTCAGTATAAGATTCAGATTTTTCCCCGTGTACGTTATGGTTGTTTTTTTGTTGTCTGTATTGATTTCTTTCTGTGTAAAGAAAAAGTTTCTTTAAATAATATTTGGTCATTGTAGAGCTTTATGTTCTACTAGCTGCCACTTCTCTTAATTGCTATTCTGGTTTATAAACTTTGGAAGCCTGGCAATGTGTCTGACTCTGTTTATGGCTTTATATGCCCATGGTATCAGAATATCCTTGAACAATGTTACAAATGGGTTGGGATCCTCTACGGTGACTAGAAAATTCCAGTAGAAGAGAAAACAAATATGCGATGATAATTGATTAGAAAAAAATACACTTCCACGTGAAAACTTCTCTTCTCTCAGATATTCATGCAAGTCAACAGATTGAACATCTCTGTCTTACATTCTTAATGCATTTCATAGTCTTCCATGAGTTTGAGGACCAGGGTATATCTACAAGTATTGTTGTACTCTTTTCTACCCCCAACTTTAAGACCTATACCAGATTTTTGCATATTCAACTCTAAAATGCATTTGAGTTATCTAGCTTGTTTGTACTAGAGTCACAACAGGATACCACCCTCGTGAGGATTGATTTTCTCCATATATTTTTCTCTTGAATTCTCTCATGTGTTTCTAATCTCATCATTAAACCTTTCCTCTCCTATTTTTAATATTAAAAATCACTCCTTTCTTTTTCTCTTCAATGATCTAGATTTCTATTCAATGATCTCCATGTTTTATAATATCATTCCCTTTTAACTGCCAGGGGCACTCAAATGAGAATTAGACGTTCATTTCTGCTGTATTCTTTGGAAAGTTATTCGTTGTTTTTCTTCAAAGATGAAAGTAACCAATGAAATCACATATCTGAATTTCTAAATTTGTAATTTCCAGTCATTTAACTGTCACATGGTATTATGGTTACATTGAATTACTTTCTGTAACTACACCTTGTAAATTCTTATTGACTTTGAATTGGCATCAAATTTGCATCACATTCTTCAACAGAAAATTGAACCTAGAGTCTTCATAGACTTTTTTTTTAACAGGGAGTCTTCATAGACTGTTATGATGCCCCAAGGTAGGTTTTTTCTTGCAAGAGTCATTTGTAACATAAATCAATTACTTTTTTTATGAGAACAGAAACCGATTGCTAGTACACTGTATTGAAATGACCTGTCTTAGTGGCAAAGAATATTTAGGCAGATTAAGGCCTGAACGTCACTCATTAACAACATCACCAAAGATCATAGGTGAACTACTGAATAATTTGGTAGTTTGACCAAACGTTACTTTTAGGTAGGTTCAACATGTGAATTCTTATCTCTCACATGGGCATCTAAATCAAATTTCTTTGCTCATATCCATTACTCAAGTTGAAACTTTGGTGAGAACTGCTTTGTAGTTTCAATTTGTACTCCAAGAATTTTTGGTGCATTATTTATCTGACATTATGTGAGTTGTATTTCCACCAGCTCTAATATGATGTTTACTTTTGGTTCCTGGTCTTGCTCTTTCCATGACTTTGAACTAATTTGCTAGAGTCCATTGTGTTTAGGGGATCAACGAAACTTTAGGAGATATTTTAGGTAATGCTACATCTTAATGTAAATTCCACTATTTGTACAGTAAACAATTGTTACAAGATTCCAAAGTAAGTGCGTGTGTACTTTGAAGGAACCAAAGTTTCTGACTTATAAGTGTTGATTTTTTGTACAGTTCTTCGTATAAAATTTAAGTTCAGGTGAATGGTACTTAACATTATCCTTTCGCCTGCAGACAAAGAAAATAACCACCGGTGGTATTACTATGTTCTATGTTCTAACTGCAACTGCTAAATTTCAAACTCCTATTTTTGTTATGCCTAACTGTTTGCCAGTGCTAAAATCTTCAACATAAGATGCTGCAAGTTGTAGACATTCATGAGACACTCGCTGGCAGTCACATTATGTTGTTTCTGAGTTGCAGATAGTGTTGTTGTCTTGAAAAATGGGACATCAAAAAGTAAAATAACTAAAGAGAAATGCTAAAAACAATCACTTTTTAACACTATCTTGATGTATGAAATCAATTTGTCATTTTAAATAAGAACTATATTGATTTAAGCTAATAAAAAAGTGAGTATTAGAGAAAATGTTGCTTTCACTATTCAAAACTAAAAAAGCAATGGTAATGTAAATAATGGATTTAAGATGAAACACGTGTTTGGAGGCAAACAAAGTCCCTTGCATCTCCTCTGTGTAACAAGGATAGATGGTTGATTTGGCGGTGGTTGGAAAGGCATGAAATGTTGTTCCCATAATACCCTTTTGGATTCTTATCCAATTTAATGGAATGCAGCTGGAGCTATGAAAGATCTCTCTCTCTCTCTAGAATTTTATTAGTTTGATTTGTCTTTAGCTTAGCTTCCTCTATTAATTTAACTCACATTGCCTAACTTCAATTAGATATACGACAAAACAACATGTGCGTGGAGGAGATTCTTATTTGAACATCCTAAATTCTCAATGTCCAAATTTTCTTTCTTCAGCTTTTTCAACCTTTTACGGCCTCACATACTAATTCTTTAATCTGAACAGTAACTGAATGGGAATAATTAAGTAATGGAATAAAATAAAATAAAATAATCCGAAGGAAGACACATAATTGTGCCATGACATCAATTTCAATAACAACTTCCAAGCAGACAGACTTGAAGGGACCAAACCTATGTAATATGTATAATAAAAGACAGTACATATAAATAATTTTAAATGGGGATCCTTCCAAATGAGATAAAGTTGGTATACTAAACAAAATGGGGCATGTTCCTCTGGGTCAGGAAGATATCAGGCAGGATCTCCTGAGCCTAGAAAAGATTTGTAGAGGTGCATATGAAATATTCCAACATCAATATTCACATTTCCTCCTCATTTTCCATACCTCATTCATATATAGCCTCTATCACCTTTAGTTCTTTCAGAAAACACTAAAACTTTCAGATTAGATAGAAATTGAACCCTGTCTAGGCTCTTTCATATTTAGAATGACATGGCTTTATCTGAATTCTCTGTGCTTCAACAGAATAATTATGATAAAAAACAGTAAAAGGGTCCAATTGGATTACTATATCAAATATTTTTGGATCAGTTTATTAACTTTTGGAGCTCCTTAATTAGTCCTTAAGCATTTTGAGATGTGCATGCATGTGTAAGTTTTGATTACTAATTTTTTGAGATTGGATTAGATCCCTGCCACCACATTCACATTCTTATTGCTTAGGACATACTTAACTTAAAAAGATTATTATTCTGTGTCTAGCTAGATGTGATCTAAACCAAACAAAAAGACTGAACTGAGGAACATGTTGTGATTGTCAACCCCGAGATTTTACATTTCCAATGCATTGAAACTGAAAGCATCTGCATGAATTTTGAATACATTACAAAGACAGCACAAGATCAAGATCTGCTCTACACTTACAACCTAGCTAGGCATTTGCATCTATCTGTAGCTCTTAATGTGGAAAACTTGTATGCATTTAATAAAAAAAAACAAGGATTGAACATGTTTATACAGAACCTGCCTAACTTACTATCCTGTCCTGTGTTCACTATTCAATTCATCCACAACAGGATTAATTAAACTATGAAAGAAACAGAACAAAAAAAAATATTTCTAAATTTTCCTTTTGAGAAGACAAAAACACAAAAAAGGGAGCATAATAATCCCTTTTGAGATCAAAAAATGTCTTCTCTGCTTTCCATTGATCTTCATAATTTAGTAACTTCCACAGCAATAAGTTTAACAGCAGAGGAGCCATTGGAGTGGAACTCAACTGCATGTTGTTTATATCATTCCCATTTCTTCCCCTCCATACCATTTTCTAAACACAAAATGCAAATGAATGATTACAATTAGTATCATAATTTAACTATTCAAATCTTTGTTCCAATGTATAAAAGAAGCATTGCTTACTTGTTGATGCGAGCTTCATTTTGTGATAGAGATGATTGTAAAAAACCAAAGTGATCTTGCAATGAGGATCTCTCCTGCAATAGAACAAATGACTTCTTATCAATAAGTGTAACCTTTAAAGAAAACATAAAAGAAAGAACACCATGGCACATTTATATATATGTACCTCAAAGTAAGTAGCAGAGAAGCCTTGTGAATAATCTAGCATACTCTCTGTCGTTGAAGTTGTTTGTTGGTTGCTGATAGTAACAACATTGTTGTTGTCAAAGAGAGGAGAGCTAGCAGTGTCATCAAGGTGCTGCTGAATATTATTTTCTTGAACTTTCTGTCTCTTTTTACTTCTCTTGGCAACAAGTTTTGTTGGCTTAGATGCAGAACAGTCTTGTGCATTGAAGTAAGAGTCATGGTGTGGAGGACCAGAAGAAGCATCAGAAACCATGGACGAGTCCTCTTCATCAGAGTCCTCAATATTTTGAGGCTTTTTGTGTTTAGTTTCTTCATAACAACCAAGGGAAGGTGTATGTGATTGTGAGGCATTGAGAGAATGGTCAAGGTATAGAGTCCAACCAGACTCACACCCACTACTGCATTCTGAAGCTAATGTATCCATATAATCTTGTTTTCGCTATTTTGGAGTAACTAGGATATAGGACTCTCCAATTTATGATGAAATGAAAGAGTTACGGTAAAAAGAGTTAACTATATAATTAACTAACTTGTATATATCAAACTCTCACATGACCATATCCTATTATTTATTATTTTACTATATTATTATAAGAAGTGTATGTGGCAATGTGTCACTCCTCTAGTTTAGTTTTGGTTTGGGGTTATGAGATGGAGTTGGATAAAAATTGAAAGAAGAGTGGATAGGTGATGGTGGAGAAAACCAAGGGAATCGAACTCAAATCCTAGAATAGTTTTTGTCTTCACTATCCTCTCCCTTGCATTGGTCTTTTTATGTGAAAATTGCAAGTTGGAATTGGAAATAAATGGTTATAGGCATAGAGGGGTACATGTAATGTAATGTAAGAGAGAGAAATGCACAAAACATGTTACATAGACAGCGATGCACTGTGTAAACCTGGTAAACGTCCACTTCGCATTCCATTACACTGTATGGACATCACACCCCTATCCCCTTCCCTAGTAAGTAACCCCTCTTTCTATTATTACTTCAATCTATTTAAGATCAAGATATGATTCTTTGTTGTATAGTTTTGATCTATTCATATTAGTTGGATCAAGAGTGGTCCTTTAAAATTAAAACCAAGTTTTATTTGGTACACCATACATAAAGAAATCTGACTTGGGCACAAATGTGGTAAGAAAAATGGACATAAATATGCATATTAGTTGGACCAAAAGTGACCCCCTTTTCCTTTTCTGTGCCCATCATGTGTGACAATTAAAGAATCACTCAACTAGTTTGTACACTAACATTTATTTAGATTGCAGAGGCAAAATGTGCCCCTTGTTTTTTACTATGTCAGTTACTCATATCATATATTTATTTATTATGCTTCTAATAAAAACATCAACACAACCACCATCATCATCTCAAATAAAGATTCTATTACTATGCATGCAAAAAATAAAAAAGGGTTTTGGCAGAACAATTACAATGAAGAGTGTAAAAATAATTTGGGGCACAGTGTAGTTGACTGGGATTTTTATGAATCCACATGCAATCACATTCACTTACAAGAAATTCACTCTACTCTATTCTACCAGTCAGAATTCACAGAAGCATGTGAGCACGTGTGCATAATTTTCATATGCGGGCTTCCATATATTCAAACACATGTTTGCACGTGCACATGCACTTCTATCTATACCTCTCTCGTGTAGTATTATTATTCTTTTCAACTACAAAATGTACGGTGTTTATTACGGGTTATTATCAAATTTTAATTAAGGCAATTTGAGCTTTGATTCTTATCTTAAAAGGTGTTGCGCACGTGTTTATGTTCAAATATGGGTAATCCTTATCACATTATTATTATTATTATGAGTATTGAAATAAGAAAGAAATGACAGAGAGGTGTACTTAAACTTGGTTGTATTGGTCATAGTGAGCCACCGCATCATCAATACTAAAACTTGCCAGTGACCTAAATGGTCAAACTTTGATTTTATTAGATCAATCACATTTTTAGACTGTTTTGGATTGATGATGAAATCCTGTGAGGTAATATAATTTTAGAGAATATTTCACCATTAATGTATAACTATATTTTTTTCAATGCATTAATATGTGAATATGTAAAATTAAACTTTTTAATAACAATATCTAGTTGTAAGAAGTTTTAAAAGTAGAATGCTTTCATGCATATATCATGTTTGTATTGAACCCAACAAGACATATTCATGAAATATCTCATATGTATTCGATAATTTTTATCTTTTTTAAAAGAAATACAATAATGATGCTTCTAAAAATATGTATCCTAAAGTATTATTGGAGTCTAAATAAAATATCTCAAATATGTTTAGTAAGAAAAATAAAAGAAATTTGGACACTTCTAGCTAGGATATTCATCTAGAAATATCTCACATTTGGAAGTATCGGGACCTCTTATGTGACTAAAATCTTAGAAAAATATTAAACCCCACACTATGAATTCCAGTACGTGCATGGCTACCCCTAGAGACCAGTTGAAGAGAACTAATGATATAACCTTTAAAATCCATGTGCAGTTTTCTCTATATATGATCCTTCATTAGTTATGGTCAGTGGGCAGTGTAAGAAATATCTAACATCTCTTAAGGGTGGGGTGGGGGGGTTAACATCAAACCTGTCCTTGTGAAACTTCCAAATAAAAGGCATAATAATTGGAAATTTCTTTTCCCTTATATGCAACTTTATTCTACCCGTATGGTGCTAATTATGCGAGTTCCAATTTTCTGGTTTACATATTCAAGTTGAAAGATTAACTTTGAGCAAGTGCAGATCCGATCAATGACAATGACTATGACGTCGTCAACGTTGTAGATCCGGAGACATGAATATTCCAAAGACTTTAATATAGCCATATTAATCATATTTGTAGACATAGGTACTTTACCGTTTTATGCTATTGACATGGATGTTGTGAGTTTGTTCACAGATTCATCATTTTTGTTTTTAGCGAATTTGGATTTGTATTCTATCGATGTACTCCATCAATTTGAATGAATGAATATCGTTTATTTTTGTAAAAAAAAAATGTTCAAAGACGCGTAAAATCGCAATATTTTTCCAACTGCGCGTCTGGAAAAGTTATATAGAGGTTGAGTTTTTTTATCATTTTTTGCACACATGTTAAGGACATAGCTCTTTGACAATTGTGACATCAATAACTTCCTAAAAACACAAGTAAATGACCAAATTGCCTCCAGCGGTAGTTAACTGCCGCTGGCTCCAGCAGCAGTTAACTGCAGCTGGCTTTGTTGCACTTCAATGCAGTTTCAGTTGTGATTTTACGCGTTTCGGTCAAAAAATCAAATAATCGAAACTTATTCGGAATTTTACGAAACTTTACAGACCCTCTATATGTATTTTTATAGAGTTGTCTGCAAAAAAAACCAGCTCAAAATTCAATTTCTACGTCGACGTTTTAATGTTTTGGTTTCTTGAGTATTTGGCGCATTAAAAATTCATATTTAATCCATCCGCTGTCGAAGAATTCTAATTTTTTGTGGAACTTTTTTTTTTAAGTCCTTAACATGTGTGCAAAAAATGATGAAAAAACTCAGCCTCTATATAACTTTTTCAAACGCGCAGTTGGAAAAATATTACGATTTTAATACATGTGTGCAAAAAATGATGAAAAAACTCAGCCTCTAAATTGAGGCTTAGTTGAAATACTACATAAATTTGCAGATCCTCTATGTGTATTTTTATAGAGGTGTCTGCAAACAAAAAAAACAGCTCAAAATTTAATTTTTAGGTTGATGTTTTGATGTCTTAAGTTTTAGGCGCGTTAAAAATTCATATTTAATCCGTCCCTTGTCGAAAATTTCAAATTTTTTGTGGGAGATGTTATTGTTCTTAACATGAGTGAAAAAATTCAACCTCTAGGACACTTTTTCGGACTCACACTTAAAAAAAATTGTGATTTTGCATGGTTCGGTCGAAAATCAAAATAAATCGAGACTTAGTCGGAATGCAACGAAACTTTACAGACACCTCTATAAAAATACATATAGAGGACGTGAAAAATTTCGTAACATTCCGAATAAGTCTTGATTTTTTTTTATTTTTTCAATTGCGATTTTGCGCGTTTCGATCGAAAAAATAAAAAAAATTGAGACTTATTTGGAATGTTACGAAACTTTACACATCCTCTATATGCATTTTTATAGAGGTTTCTATAAAATTTCGTAAAATTCCGAATAAGTTTCGATTTATTTTGATTTTTCATCCGAAACGCGTAAAATCACAACTAAAACTGCATTGAAGTGCAACAAAGCCAGCTGTAGTTAACTGCTGCTGGAGCCAGCAGTAATTAACTGTTGACGGATTTGCCAACGGTAGTTAACTATCGCTGGAGGTAATTTGGTCATTTACTTGTATTTTTAGGAAGTTATTGATGTCAAAAAAGCAATTTTCTAACTCTTCTACCATAAGTATGACAATGGATCCAGCTGTCCCGTGAGTGTTGCTCTTCTGACATTCAAAATGTCCTAGAAACACAAGTAAAAGACCAAAAAAATTTGGCGGCAGTTAACTGTCGTTGGGTTTCTAGCTATAACCCACGGTAGTTAACTACCGTTGGAGTATTTTAGTAATTTACTTATGTTGTTAAGAACTTCTGAATGTCACAAAAGCAATTGTCCTGCCCCATTTATTATAAGTGGGTCGAGTGACTCGTGAAGTTGTCAAATTGGGCTGCAAAAGTTGTTCCTACTCTCTATACCATTGTGAATAACGAAAATTGATGTTCTGACTATCAAACTTTCCTATTAACACATGAAAATTTCAAAAAAGCCCCGAGAGGTAGTTAATTACCGCTCAAGTAATCGGCAACAGTTAAGTGCCGCTGAAGCCAGCGGCAGTTAACTGCCTTTCACACCAGTAAAAAAAACAGTGCGGTCTGCATTGTGATTTCCAGCCATTTTGGTCTGTTTTTACCTGTAATTTCAAATGGCAATTCCGCATGAAATCAAACCGAAATAACAACATCCAGCAATTACAAACATCAACATTTCATAGTTTATCAATTATTCGGTAACATTACACAAAACCGATAATGCGTTAACGTTACACAACTGTTTGAAATTCGTCAAATTTTCCACATTATGCAACACATTACACTAAAAGTACATTAATTTATAACAAATGCGAAACTCAAATATATATATATATATATATATATATATATATAAATAAATAAATAAAAATCATTAAAGGTTAGTTACATCTTGGCCACAAAAAATGGTCATTACATTATATATCCAAAAAAATACGTCGGTGCATATCGACCAAAAAACGGATGAACACCGATCAAAAAGTGTCATATTTTATATTTCATCTAATGAAATTAAATCATTTAAATGTTCCACAATATCTTCAAATTCTTCATTTGCTTTAACCGGAGTGTCTTCACACAAAATATGATTGTCTTGATTTGTTGGTTTTTTTGGATGGAACCGGTTTCTCTCCTTTCTCAATCTCCATGAGTGTTCGAAAACGATTGTGTTGATCCAAAAATTCATCCTCCCATGTTGCCGCCTCTTCGCTCCTGTAATTTTTCCACTCCGTGGATGATGGAGGTAGTGGGCAATCATCTTTCAACGAAAGAAGGACAAAATGATTTAGGTTTAAACCAAGGCAAATCATGTTGCTTTTCGGGTTAACCGGAGGCTTACCTCTAAGTGGGAAAAAAGTCTCTGAAACTCCAATATCAAGGGTAGTCATCTCTACCACCGGCTTATTGTAACAAGATGCAACGATGTGTCCCATATCCGGCAATGTCAACCATTTATCGGGAGGTGCAAAACCACTGCCATTTTTGGGAGGATACAATCCATTCAAGATGTAGTTATAACAGCACTCGCCTGCATATATGCGGATGTAGTCGTTCCTATGCTCTTTCACCTCTTGAATAAGTGCTCTCCGCACCATAACATGACTTTCTTCCATCAAACCCAAGAATTCGGCTATAGCCCTAAACCCACAATGCCCATCGCCAATAACATCCACAATTCTCTCAATATATGGTCTCATGAATTTTGGCATGTAATACATAGGACTCGATGGTTCTACGTGTCGTTTTTGGTGTAGATTTGATTTTTTTTCCTTTGCTCCTTTGGTTGATACCTTTCTCGGAGGTGGTGACAACGTTGTGGTCTCCGGAAACGCTAACAACTGCAAACCCTCTTTGATTTCTAGTATCATTTGGTATGGGACTCTTTTGAGACGTTCTTGAATACCACTCCACTCCTCCGCGACCGAAAACAAATATTCATTACTTTCTTCTTCACCCATATACAACTTATGCCAATGTGGGTGTATCTTATCCAATCGAATGGGCTTATTATGACGGATTTTCATAGCAATGAAGCATGCACAAGGTAGGCCATACGACGTCCTTTGAACACAACCGCAAGTTTTCTTCTCGATGCACAAGGTTTTCCTAGCACGCTCTTCTTCCAAAAAAATATAGTTCATGGCTTGTCTAGACATGTGACCCCCCAACCCAGAGTACAAAGTGACATCTTTGTATCTATGTTCCAAGATTGTAATGCTCCTACCAAACGATGAATGTATCTCCCCAAACTAGATTGTCAACATCTCATATATTTTTTCTCAACAAGTACCCAAATCACCCTTGGAGGTGGACAAATATTCCTTCACTACACCATGAGCTCCTTCAACTATGTTCGTAGTCCTGCACCCAAGATGTAACACAAGGTCTATCCATGCCCTCACTATTTTGTCCTTAAAAAGCTTCAAAATGGTAGTTTGAACATAGAGAAGAAACTTTGGATAATCCTTACAAGAATCTTGGAATTCCATTAGATTACCCGCATATAACTCTTGAGTAGGAAATCCATCAACAATGATTTGGAACCAAGATTTTGACACAAAATTTTTGAAATGGAGATTTTTTGAGATATGATAATGGTGAGGTAAGGTGATGAATGAATATGAGGTAGGGTTTTCTGGTTTTGAGGGGAAAACGCAACGGCAGTTAAGCGGCAGTTAACTGCTGCCAGATTGCCCAACGGTAGTTAACTACCGCTGCGAGTATTTTTGGTTTTTCCATGTACATCTCTCCATCATGTCGAAGAATACTATGGAAAGTAAAATCCCCAATGTATGGTTTTCCCGACACCTCATTAGCCATAGTTTTCCACCAAAACATATTTTGATAGAGTTAATTTCAATCGGGGAGCTTAGGCTTATAGACCACCACATACCGCTATAAATTGTGTTGAGAATTTCACATTGGATGAGATATTACTTTATATTATGTTTATAAGTGGAAGACGTTTTTCACATTACAAATCGATTTTTCTATATTTAACCTAAATTTTAAAATGGCATTATAGCTTATAAAAAATTCATTTCACCACCTGTTAACAGGTCATTCATATCATAGTGATTACATTTTAGTTGTTCAATCCTAAACGTAATTGGAGTACGTTAAAAGTCTCGTATTATTTAAAATATAATATGAAAATGTATTTATAAGTGAGAAATTCTCACTTACATTTCGGTTTTATATAAGGTTGAGTTATATAAGGTGTTTGGTCAAATAAATGCACAAGTGACCCATGCTCCTAAATTTGTGAGGAACAATAAATAACTCAGTCAACCTCCACAAAGAAAAATAATTCACTACTTTACGTTGTTGTTGTTAGAAATTAATTCTCAATATATGTACGTGCTGCTGCAATCTTAGTAGTCAAGTTCAGGACAAGGATAAATTAATAGGGTTGCTAAAAAGCATTCCAATACGACATCTTTTTGATAGCCTTTTAATTCCCTCTAATAGATAATGGATATACTCAAAGCCTCCATTAAAGACATTAATAACACACAATAAAACATCTTCCATGTTTTAGGACACAAGCAAAGTTTTTAATACATTTTAATTTGGCAGACAAAACCCTTTACTACATTACTTCCTTTAGAATGAATTATAATCAAAAACTAATCAAATTAAGCACATTAAGAAATTAGTTGATTGTATTTAATTATGAAGTCCCAATGAGAAATTAAATTCATGATGAATAAAATGGTTCCTTGTAAATATAAAAAATTATAAACAAATGAGAGGTAGCTTAAAGATTCTATCATTAAGTAGGAGAGAAATTGTTAAGTTTTGCTTATATTTCATTAGAGACAGTGTTATACATCCATGCTCAATACACAACAATCATTTGACTAAATAATTGTCATGTGTATGCAACTTTTTGTTTTTCTAATAAAAATATAATCAACATTACTCTTTTTATAAAGTAAGTTCATATAAATCTGTCTATCTATGCGTGTGGCTTGGTTTTGGTTTTTGCTTTTGCTTTTGTTTCACGACATCATTAAAAATAAAAGGACCATGTTTTGGACTAGGATTTTTCTGTCTATGTTACATGCAAATAATGTACAAGATTTACTCGCTTTTGATTAGGCATGGCAACAAAAACCGTGCCCATGGGTACTCGTCCAAACCAATTCTGATTTGACAGGTTTTTCCCGATTTGACTGGGTTTGGGTATGGGTTTGGGTTTTTCCCGATTTCAAAATACGGGTACGAGACGGGTAACGGGGATATATATCCACCCCGAACCCATACTCAAACCCTACCCGAATGTAGAAAGGTCATATTTTTGTTTTTGTTGAGGAGGTTGATAGTGATATGTCATGTTATTTGTTTTGATAATTGTCATGATATAAGAACTTTCACTGATAGTTAAAGGATCAACCAAATTATTCGGTAAGGAAATGTTAAAATGAGCGCAAATTGTTGGATAATGCATTACAACATTACAATTGAAGCTTAAACAAAAACTCTTTTTTGCTAAAAAAAATTGATTCACTACGGGGACGGGGATGGGGCAGGAATACCCAAATTCATTGGGGACGGGGATGGGATTCAATTTCTCATCCCCGTTGGGTATGGGTAGAGTAACAGGTAAGTATATGGGAGTAGGGGATGGTGATGGGGAAGGCAAAACATGTCCCCACTCTGCCCATTGTCATGCTTACTTTTGATGAAAAGATTAGTAGAAAATTATGGTAAAATAATATGTATTTTGCTCGTTAGTCAATGAACTAAATCTCTTTAAAGGCCAATAAGGTTATGAAACAAGGATTAGAATACTTATATATGTGTCTCAAATTTGAAGGATCGTGTTTTAAAATATATTAAGTATTTACATATTTTTCTAAAACCATGCAAACAAATATATTTTTTTTAAAGAAAGAACAAATAAATATCTATGCACACGTGTATATAGCGCAATAATGGGCTTTTTTATGTTTGTATTTATTAAAATATGCGAGAATTTAATCAGAAGAGAGGGATGCAAAATTTAACATCACATTTGTGTGTGATTAGACGTAATTTAAATGAATCAGCTAATCATTTGTTTTTTGAGTGTCGGATTCTCATAAAATTATGGTCGGAAGTTTTGTCTTTGTTAGATTTCTAGTTATTGTGATGCGGTTCGGTTCATATGTTTGGTTTCTCATGATAAGAAAGCTAATGTATGCTTTCATGCGATTTGGATTTCATGTGTTTGGTCAATTTAAAAGCATTGTAATTTTATGTTGTTCGGTTAACATATACATTTAACATGTACAACTCTAGACATGGTTAAACTAATGGTGTGATCTTTGATTAAGTCCAAATTTAAAGGATTTTCTATGATATTTATCATTAGAGGAATCAACCTCTTAGATGTTAAGGAGTGGCTCTACGGGTAATTTGGTTGTCAGCTTTTTACTTTTCGATTTGACGGTGTCGTTGTTTTGGTGCCTGATTTATTCTCTTTAACTTTATCACTTTTAGATCATAACACTTCTTATGTTTTAGTTGTTCGTTTCAATATATCATTTCTTTGACATTTGAAAAAAAAAAACATGTATTCATCAATCTATATTTAGAGTGAAATTGTAATACAAAACATATTTATAAATCACGACCTTAATTATCTTAAAAATGTTTAAAATAAATATTAGGAATATTCATTATTCCCAACATACAAGGCTAATATAGATCTTATTCTAAGAGCATGAAATCTCCCACATCATAAATTTTTAGGATATAATGACATTTTCACCCTTGTGCAAACACCTTATAATTGGAATATGATGAGGGTAAAAGGTGAAAAACAATTAGAAGGAAACACATAAGACATTTTAACCAATTTTCTGTACTATGTTGACACATTAAGGAAAAAGATGATATTATGCTAATATATATTACAAAAGCAAACAAACCTACTTTTTTTCTTGGAGTTGCTTTGCTTAGTGGGTGAAGGAAGTACTTTGGTATTTCAATTTGAAGAGAAAAAGAAACTAGAAAGAAAAATGCCATGTTCTAAAGAAGAAGCTCTTATTAGACTCTTCTACAATTCTTCAAGCTCTTTCAAACTTATCTTCCTCTTTCTCTTTTCTTCTTCAACTTTGCTTCTCAAAATCCTAAACTTCATTAGTAGCTACTCTTTATTCCAAAGGTTATTATTATTACTACTACACCTCTCTAGTTACTTTTCTCATTCTTAATACTTTCATCATTTTATTTACTATAAAGTTTCTATATTTGTTTTTTGTAGTGATCAACAATATGAATATGTTTCATCTGAAGAAGAAGAAGAAGAAGAAGAAGAAGAAATTCAAGAAAGTTATTATTATGAAGATTCTATAGAGAAAGATGATTTAGTAGCTGATATAGTTTATGGTGGAGAAGCTCTTGTATTTCTTCATAATGAAAATAAGTCTCAAAGGAATCATTCTTTTTCTTATGAAGAAGAAGAAGAAAAAGAAGAAGAGTTTATTACACCTCAAGATAGCTTCATTGAAGAGTTTTCTTCAGAAGAAAATTTGTATGTTCATCATAAGTCACCAATTGTTTCAGATTTTGAGACAGAAACAAATGAAACAGAAATTCAAACAGAAGAAGAAGATGCTGATTCTGTTCCAGATTCTGTTCCAATTGAAAACATGACCACTTCTCCTATTACACTTGACCTATACAAAAGTGATGACTTAGTAGAGAGTGACAAAAACTATGATGGTATTAATTTCACATCATATATAATTTGTTACATTATTCACATCCATCACTTATAGTTCAAATCTTATACTAAGCTATGTAGCACCGACACTTCTTATTAAAGTTGTGTCTGACACGATAGTAACACATGTGATTATATTCGTTTAATTTATTTTTCAAATTATTATGTATCCATGCATCAATTTCATAGATGTGTCTAGTGTCTGTGTTAGTTTTGTGTTTGGTGTTTGTGTAATCGTGGCTTCATAAGACATGCTTCTACTTCTTGATTTGACAAAATTGTGTCTGGTGTCTCGGTGTCATGTTCGTGTCTATGTCACTGTTTCATGGATGCTAAATGATGTTATACTTTTTTCTTGCAGAAAAATATATTGATATTGGAGTTATAAAAAATGAGAAAGTGCAAGAAGAAAAAATTACAAGAGATGAGAGTGTTTTTGTCAATGGTCCTACACAAATGGAGAGAAATAAGAAGTTGATTATTGAAGAAAAAGATGATGAAGAGATATATGAAGATTCAACTACTATTGGTTCAACATCTAAGGACTCTTCTGATTGGAGAAGTTCAATTATTTGTAGAGATTCTGGAACTGATGATTCATCATCAAGAAGAAGTTGTCCAAAATGGGAATCTTACGCAGTTTTTCAAAAATATGATGAAGAAATGTCATTTCTAGAAAGGATTAGTGCACAAAAGCTTCATGAAACTGGTAACATATACACCTTTCTTAATTTTCTGATATTTAATAAGCCGAATCTCTCGCTGCCTCAATCTCCGGTCAAATTCTCAATTGTTGAATTAATCTAAAGTTCGAGATATATTAGGGAGTTAGATTAATCCAACGACTAAGCTTTGGCCGGAGAAACTGGAGAGGCAATAAAAGATTCAAGTTGTTTAATAAGTATATACCAAAAAGTTTAACTTGTCGCCAATTTGAATCTTCTCTAGTCTCTCCGATGAAATTTTGGTTGTTGAATTAATCTAATAGTTGAGAGTATTTTATCTTGACAGTTAGATTAATTCAACAACTAACACGAATTCAAAATGGTCGCCACATTGTAATATTATTTCTTTAAATATATTTGTAATTTGAAACTTTTTCTTTTTGTTGCTTAAAATATTTGTGTTTTAAAACAATGATAAAAAATAATTTTCATTAAATTCAAAAAATTGTAACTTAATAGTTGGCCTCAGTTGGTTAACAAATTTCACTTTAGGATTATCAAGACCCTCTTCTCCTAAGAGTCAGAGGGTTAAGACAAAAAAAAAAATCAAAAATTAGTTATTATTAAGGATTGATTTTGTTAGAAATTATTAGTGACACTTTTATTGTTAAGGGTTGATTTTGTCACACATTATTAGTAACACTTTTAATTAATTTCAGAGTCATTGAGATCTATCAAAGTAGCTCCAAGGTCAATTTCAGGGAGAATTGTGTACAAACTTTCAAGTATGAACAAAAAACCAGAAGACATAAGTCACAATCCATATTGTGAATTAGAGGGTGCATATGTTGCACAAATTTGCTTAACATGGGAAGCACTTAATTGGAACTACAAGAATTTTCAAACCAAACGAGCTTCAAATGTTGATGTTGGTTGTCCAGCAACAATTGCACAACAATTTCAACAATTTCAAGTTTTGTTGCAAAGATATGTAGAGAATGAACCTTATGAGTTTGGTAGGAGACCAGAGATTTATGCTAGAATGAGGCATATGGCACCAAAATTGCTCCTAGTCCCTGAATATCGAGGTACAATTACTTATCATAGTAAAAATTGATTTGAAATAATTTTTTATTTATTTTTAATTCGATAAAAAAATTAAAATGTTAAATAAAACTTGAATGTGAGTTATAATTATTTTATTATCAAATTTTTAAAACATAAAAGATTTAAATTTTATACAATTCATTTTTTATATGATTTTAAATTAATTTATTATTTAGATTATTGTAAGTTACAAAAATAAAGATTTAATTGTCACTTATTAATTTTTTCAATTAAAATATATCACAAATTCTTTTATAAATCATGACCAAGGACATGATTGCTAGATATGTGGTTTTTTTTTGGAGGAAAAAATAGGTGTAAGTTTTAAATTGTATATTCCACAATTAAATAATTTTGCAACTGTGATATTTATTTTATATTGCCAACCCATTGGTTAGGGTCGGATTTGGATTTCCTGCTGTTACAGCAGGGTGCTGTAACAGATCAGGACCGTCCAATTTAAATCAATGGCTCAGATCATTCAACTGTGTTAAACTAGTGTTTAATCTGAACCGTCCATTTTGATATCAATGGTTGGAATTTTTTACAGCACCAAATTGTGTGCTTTTCTACAGCACCAAATCCTGGTCCGGTTAGGGTCCATGCATGCATGGCCCCATTAGTGTGAAGCATTATTAAACAATTTGTAGGGGAATTAAACAGTATATAAATATAATTAATTGAATATTTAATATAAACTTTAACAAAGACTTTTTTATGTCTTTTATTCTCACTTAATTATATTTTAATTTTTATTCATAGTGTTTAGTGTATAAATCAAATTGTATTATTTGCTCAAAATAAAATTGTATTATACAAAATTTACTTGCTGTGATATTAATTATGACTATATTTATTTTTTCTTGTTTGTGTTAATTAATTAAAGAATCAGATGATGATCAGAAGGAGAATATTGAGTTTAACACAAAAATATCATCAGCTTCATTTCTTGTGATAATGGAAGATGGAATCAGAACATTCATGAATTTCCTCAGGGCTGATAAAGAGAAACCATGTCAGATCCTTGCATCTTACTTTCGTAGAAATCAAAGAGGCTTGGTTGATCCAACATTAATCCGTCTTTTAAAGAAAGTTAATCAAAAGGCAAGCCCCTAATTCAATAATCTCTTTGGTGCATTCCACATCATAAATTTCATTTTATACATTAGCTCCTAACACATATTTTGTCTACACTCAACATATTAGGCTTCTAATGTGGACTTTTTAAAGGAAATTCGGCTATAAGATTTCGCATTCATGTAGTTGGAATATTGATGATTGTTCGATTAAATTATATCTTCAAAAAAGATGGATTTTATTTTATAATTTAAAATATCAAGATTGAATCTAGATTGTATGATCTTGATTGAACGGTCATCGATGTTTTGACTACGTGAATGCAGAGAATCTCTGACCGCAAAGAAGTCTGGTCCTACTAAAGTCTCTTTATATATCGATATATGATTTATTTATTTGTGTACATATTGGAGTACCATCATGCAATGTTTAGTGGATTTATTTATTTACTTACAATAAACTATACTTCAATTAATGTGTGCAGAAGAAAATAAAGATTAAGGATCTTCGTCGTTCACACAAATGCTTGAGGAAGAGAAACTTGAAGGAGGAAGAAGAGATGGAGATTTTGATGGCATTGATAGACTTAAAAGTGGTATCAAGGGTTTTAAGAATGAGTGACATAAATGAAAATCAACTACATTGGTGTGAAGAGAAAAATAGCAAAGTGAGAGTCATAGATGGAAAACTACAAAGAGATTCCACTCCACTTTTTTTTCCATCACATTGACCCACAAAAAAGGTTTATGTAAATTAATATTGCTTCATGAGTGGATGATGAATATGCATGAATACATATAAAGGAATATTCATTATTCATAACATACTTTTTGTAAATATGGAAGTAAAGAAAATGGAGAAGGACCCTACAAATCAAAGTGAAACATATGTGGAGTAGCATATGGAATATTTTGGGGTATGAAATTCATGGAAAGATGGGTAAAGGTGGAAGAGGTGATGTGTTATTGATGAATATTGAAAGTGAAAGACCAAAGACAAAGGAAGGTACAAGATAAAGACAATATTAGCTTTAGTTATTGCTTTAGCTTTTTTGATTATAGGGTTTATCTACAAGGGTTTTGAGCTGAATCAAAAGAAGAATTTGCAAGAGTGAAGCACATGGAGTTCAATAAAAGTAGTCTTCAACTCTTTTGCATAAAGTAGAGCACACAATAAAGGAATGGTAGGTTTAGGGTTTTTTTTTTCCTTAATGAATACGGAAAGGACAAGTTAGTTTTTGAAAGAGAGAAATAAATAAACAAATAAATATATCATCCACCTAGCTAGGACTTGTTGTAGTGCTACCAATTAGAAATTACAATTATATGTACTACTTAATTAATTTCAAGGATTTATTCTTCGATTTATCATTTTATTTCTTAGTTTGAACTTTAAAGGATATAAAGTTTAATACACATCAATTTTAAATTTTAATTTGTACCGAGTGTGTGAAGATTTTTTAGACAATTAATTATTCATAATACTTAAAAAGTAAAAATGTTTGGTTTTGATCATAACAAACTTAACACTCACAATAAGATAATTTGTGATTGGTTAGAAGTATAAAAAAAAAAAATTAAAATTAAGTCAACAATTGTGTGCTTATTAAAAAAATTATCTTTCAGTTGTCTGCATTTTTTTATCACGTAGATAATATCCTCAATTTATGATTTACTATTACATTTTGACTCCTCAAAAATGTTAAGGGGGAATGGATGGTAAGAAACACAATTTAGTTGGCGTGACTTTGAATAGAAGAGATTACACTTTCATAAAAATCACACAAGAAAGTAGTTATCTCCATGTTAAGACATTGTACATCTATTCCTAACTGGATTTCCATCCTCGTCACGTCCAGTCTAACACAAAGGAAGAACTTTAGGCCATTTGTTTACTAAGAAATATGTCTATCCAAAGACTTTTAGGTTGCTCAACCCTAAAAAAAGGACGATAAAAAATTAGCGTCTGGTTTGAGGAAAAAATGGTAATCAAAAGATATATTTAGATAGGTTTGTACCATCAAAAGATACGTTCTGATGATAGGTTTGTACCATCAGAAGATATGTTCCGATAAATCTAAAGATTTTTGAGCAAAAGTTAGGCACGGATTGAACAATCCCCCTATTTTAAAACTCTTTCAACTAAAGTTTGAAACATAAATGGTTCAGAATTTACTTTAGATTAACTTTGGCCCTGTTTGGATAAGCCGGAACTAACGGAACGGAACGGAACGGAATGGAACGGAATGGAGTGGAATGGAATGGAATAAAAATCTCATTCCATTGTTTTGATATTTTAAGACGGAATGAAACTAATTTTCCACTCCATTGTTTGAAAAGTGGACGGAACGGAAAGTGTTATAACTTTTTTATTCCATTTTTACCCTTTAGTTTAAAATATCAATTTGTTGAATTGTTAACTCAATTCAATCAATGTATGGTTATTTTGGTATCAAATAACACCAGAATAAATGAGTACAAAATAAACATGAGGAACACCATAAATTCAATATATTTTTACGAAAGTTTTATTTTTTAACGAGAAACTTCATTCAGGAGTTTCAAAGTCAATACATGTTCATAGTCATACCATAAACAATAAAAGAAATAATAGTATTGATTAGTTAGAATTGAAGATATTCTGCAGTGCATAATAATGGTTCCTGCATAATATAGTTGTATTTTCATTTGGTAGCTTAAACTTCATAGGCTTAATTCTAGTAAAATTAGAACAATTATTGAAAAGCTAAAAAACACGCTGGAAACAAGATGTAAGAGATTTATGATTGAATGGATATTAATTAAAAGAAGTGGCAGTAGAAACGAGACTATGGTAGTAGAAGATGGGAAAAGCAAGAAAAAAATAGGGCAAAGTTACAGTGAACAACAGAAAAGCAAGATTATAGTAGAAGATGGAAAAACAAGAAAATAGAAGATACGACGAACAGCAGAAGAAAAAAAATGAAGGAAGGAGGAGGAACAGGTTGATGGAATAAAAAAAGGACAAAGTTGTCATTGTATTATTAATGTATTCCATTCCATTTGATACACCCCAAATTGGGGGGAATGAAAATTTGGTTTAATGAGTGGTATTGGATGGAATGGATTCCATCACACTCCATTCCATTCCACTCTTTTTCTGCAAAACCAAACAATGAAACATGGTTCCATCTCACTCCATTCCATCACTCAGCCTTTATGTTTTCTTAGTCTACTAATCACACCCCTTAGGCTTCCTTTTGTATGTTTAATTTTGAAAGAAAATACTTTGAACGGCTAAGTTGATTTTTTGAGGTGTGTATTTGATATTTTCAAAAACTTGAAAGAACAATTATCTCAAGAGTATGGAATTATCTATAATAAAAACTTGAAAAAACATGATAAATGATAATAGTAAAACTTTGGTTAAATTTAATCTGTTTTTAAAATAATTTGTAGAATCTTTAATTTACAAAAGAATAGTAAATCATTTTCTTTTAAATTGCTTTTTTTTTTTGCATAGCAACCAAAAACAAAACTCATGCATTTTACATATCCAAAATCTTAAAAAAGTATATAACCCTTTATTTTAGGCTACAAAGTCAATGTCTTAAGCCAGGATCCGCCCCTGGTTGTGAGGAACCAAAGCTCATGACTAATTCCAAACACATACCCTCACTGACTTAATGCAAACAATTCAAGAAAAAAGGTTATTTACCATGATGAATGTGTCACTGAAAATTGAAATAGAAATTCTGATGATAGATCAATTCAAACAACTATTAAGAATTTAAGAAATAAACACCAAATCCAGTCTCATTTAACTTCAGAATGCCTACTCATTTCATATCCATACAACACTGAATAGTTATGTTGAAATCCATGTAAAATTCTGTTTCATTTCATTAACAACGAGCAAACTACCATGAACCTTCAGCACCAACTGTTGGATTCTTGAAGGCGGAGAACTCCCAGTATGTTTTCAAAGAGAATGGTGGGTAAACAGTAGCACCTTCTTCAGTAATTTTAGATATCTGTAGATACAAAATTACAAATACATTAAATATCCCAATGCAATTTTTTTTTTGAGACTAATCACAACGCAATAGATAACCAATTCAGTATAGCTTCATATTATAATATTAGATTCCAACAACTAATGAAGGAAGTGAAGTCGTTAAGTTTATGCCCAGGCTCATCCAGTCCTCCTGGTACACTGCTGATAGAAAGGGTGCAGTGCAGGTTCATACTTAACCCAATATATTCAACAAACATAATAATAACACTAAACTGAGTCGCAAGCTTTTTCTAACATTATGCAAGTGTATTGATGTTGTACATCTAATACATTCTAACTAGTATTCCAAAACAGCCATGGTAGTAAGCAAGTGCAACCATAAACCAATGTATCCAAGATAGGAAAGTTCCAGACCCCCACCCTGACAAATCAACCTATATAAATCCCAAGTTACTATTTTCTCCCTTTTTATCTTTTAAATAACTTCCCCTCCATAGGTGTTAACCCTCCCCTATTAAGTATTTACTTATTTGGTCTGTGAGAATAAAGTTGAAGAGGCTCAAGGCCCCAACATTGACATTTAGTCTAGTGATTCTATCACAATACTATTGCTACTTCCATCATCATCATCATCAGATAATCCTTTATTTTCTGCTACTAAGGTAAAGCCTTCATTTCTTAGGTGGTCAAGATTCTATACCAAAGCTATGTTGATCTGATCCAGGCAAAATTAATTACCTACGAAAGGAAGGCAGGAAACATCCTCATTAATCTGAATTCACAAGTTGTTTTTCAGAGTATATAATTAGTATATTTTCAGTGAAGAAACCTATTAGCTTGTTGATCCTTTCGGCTAAAAGTAGAATTTAAAGCCATAACGATGTCACATACTGATCCAAGTTAAAACATCAGATGTGAGTTGGCAGTTGGCACATAGCAGCAAAAAATGCTATTAATTGAACTTCCATACAAACGTTTCACCGAACTACATACTTTTTTAAGGTATAAAATTTGATGGTTAAAACATGTAACCAAAGACGTAATGTGGCTTTCTAAACAATGACAGCATGTAGAGAAAATTAAGAGAACTACAGATAACAATCATCACTCAGTTTAAAACAGGCCCCTTTAAAGTTCAATTCATAATCCAAAAAATCAATATTTAAGCATGATCTTAAAAGATGAATGTAAGATAAAAATCAATATTCCCTTTAAAAGATGAATGTAAGATATGGAAAATTGAGATTTAAAAATATTTTCCCAAATGTAGCATGCAGCATGCTAGCTGATCAAAGGTGAACCACTAGCCCTCGACCTATGGGCATGCTATGCTAGCTGATCAAATGTGGACCACTAAAAGAATATAGAACAAATGAAACAATACAAACCTGAATCTTGTTGACAGCAGACCTATCACGGTATAAAAGCACTCGCATGCATTTTTCAAGTAACTTGACACCTTCTTCAAATGTCAAGTTTTCATTCCACTCATCACGGAGAATTGGTCTAGCAAGGTGATTTCCAAGCCCAGTTGCCACATGGTTGTCTTCGTAATTAACACCAATCATGCTAACCTGGATAAGATACACAAATACAACAAATAAAAATCAGGTAGGTACCTCAACTGTTAGACTGAATGGCAAGATAAAGTAAGGCATACCGTGCCAAGGTACTTCTGCCCCTTTTTAACACCACCAAGAACAAGTGAGTTCCACAATGGGTTGAACTTGTTGCGCCTATTATACATCACCCGAGTTAAATAGTTGTGGACCTCCTTAGGCCCCAAAGAATTCCCATCATCCCACATGTTGTCAATAAGGCTGTGGTAATCAAAAGTCAAAAGTAACAGTTATATGAGAATCTTGAAGGTCAATAGTAACAATTATATGAGAATCTTGAAGTTGTAATATTTAAAGTCAAGGGTAAAAAACACAGAAGGTGTCTTTTACAGTATTTGAAATGTATATAAACAGGAAAAACAAGTAAAATGAAGCTGATGGAAGACCATTTAACTAATCACGCCCATTTGTGCTTCACTTATTAGAAGTAATCAGTGCATTTTAGTGACATTTATTAATTTATTTAAAAAAGATACTCACATGAGCTCATCAAGGTAGCGCATAATTTCCTGAAAGTCACTTATTTCCCCACTAGCACCAAGAAGGGAGTGCTTTCCGATAGGCTTCAAACGCTCAACACTCTTGTATCTCAGTGTAGATCCATATGAACCTGTGAATTAGTTCATTCTATCCATCAATTATCATTGGCATTATGTGCACAGTGAGACAAAGACTTAACACTTCAATGAACTTTGCAGAGATGGCACATTTACAAATCAGAAGAAAAGCACTAAAACTGGCCCTTGTAAGGAAACAACATTTATTCGTTTGCAACTTCTTTCTTAAAAAGTTAAAACATCGAGAAAGAAATTTTTCAGGAGAACTTGTTTTAAAGTACTTCGACTTGAAGATAAAATCACAATAAAATACTAACATTTGAAATGAAGGCAGTAAAATCTAACCACAATAGAAGGAAAGGTAATTACAAACTAGTACCAACAAAGTAAAAGAGTGAACAAGAATAAGGCGCATATAAATTGCAATTGGAAAAGGTGAAGTTAACAGAGAGAAAGCTATGGTGCTAATATGAATTGATGTGATTTAGCATCAGACCTCCCATATCAGCAGCCATGAGAATGCCATCTTTGTATTTGATAGCAACGACAGAAGATCCAGTTACATATGGGTACCTAGGGCACAAAAAATAAGCAACAACGTATACATTTAAGACTAAATTTCAATTACTGCATTAAAACCTTAAACTTGAATCAAAATAACATTAATAATTGAAGAGGGAGGAAGAGGGAGAATATATACAGAGTTCTCTGGGATTCAGTTACAGTGTCCATCACAACGACGAAGGAACCAGCTAATTATGAGTACCTAAGTATGTGAAATAAAAATTTAGAGCACAGAAAATGAGCAATTATATATATTTAAGCTATGTTGTCAATCGCTGTGCGAAGATAAGCTCTGCAACGACGCAATTGTCTGGTATGTTGCTGTTTGCAAAGGTGGGCATTGCATCCAAGAAAGAAAAAAAAGGAAAAGTTGAACAACAGATTTGAAGTTTACGCTTCTGTACAGAATCACTTACTGATTCTTAAAATTCAAATATTATTTTGAAAGCTCAACAACACACTAATCTCATCTGTACGTTACAACATACCATGGGAAAAATGACAATCAGTAAGCTATGATTAAACCATGTTTTAACAGAGAAAAAAACAAACAGAATAACAAAACCTTATAATTAACACATAATGTAATATAACAGTTAAATTAAGACTTAAGATTTGAGTCATACATGTCAGGTTATATACTAAATTAACAAGTAATTAAGCATAACCACCCCTGCAAACAATGATAAAATGCAACCACAAAACCTTTTTTCTCAAAAGTGAGTTCCCTGTAACCCCAACAAAAGTCCAATGAAACAATGAAACAAAACCATCCATCAAACTTAAATAGAATCCCTTGCAAATAAAGGGAAAAAATTAGAAAGAAAACTTTGATTCCAATTAACATTGATTTTGAAAGAGAAACTGCATTGTGCATAAAATCCTGGGGGCTATTCTAGCACAATACAAACAAGAAGGATCCACAATCATACTTAAAACTACACACACATGCACAAGATAATTATGGGCCTTTTTGGATAGACAGCTTATAACACAAGCGCTTATGCATAAGCTTACATAAGGTATTTTTATAGAAAAAGATAAAATGAGGTTAAATTGCTTTTGTGTATGCTATAACGCTGTTTTTATAAGCTATATTGGAGAACTTGTGAAAAAAAGCATGTGAAAATTGTCATACGCTGTTTTCAGAAGTTCTCCCAAACCTTGGTCAAAAAAAAAAAGAAATTCTCCCAAACCGCCTCAAAAAACTTAGGCCAGTAGATAAATTCAAATAAGTCAATCCAAACAGACCATATGTACTCTAAACAAAATATCTACAAATGAAGTATGCAATATGCATGACTCCAGAATTTTTCATCACAAAGGGTAGTCAAGGATCAAAAACAGATGAATAACCCTAAGCAAGTTACCTCTCTTGTGCATCTAATGTGTCATAAACATAAACTTGAACACATAACGAAATTGTAGACGTGTATAGAGAATAAGAATAAGTTATTGTTTGCATTACAGGCACAAAAGTTACAATTTACAAATATAGCAATATCCGCTTAACTTGCAGCTTATAGCAATATCCGCTTATCAAGATACGCACTTACGTATAAGCTATTTTTATAACAAAAAATAAAATAAAGTTAAATTGTTTTTGTATAGCAATATCCGCTTAACTTGCAGCTTATAGCAATATCCGCTTATCAAGATACGCACTTACGTATAAGCTATTTTTATAACAAAAAATAAAATAAAGTTAAATTGTTTTTGTATAGGCTCAAACTATAAGCTGTTGTCATAGGCTATCTTGGAGAAATTATGAAAATAAGTTGAAAACAGCTTATGAACATGTCATAAGCTGTTTTTATAAGATCTTCCCAAACAAAGCGCTTATGTATAAGCTGTTTCTATAACAAAAGCTAAAATAAATTTAAAATTGTTTTCGTATAATTTGTTATCTGTTTTCATGAGCTATCTAGCTGAACTTATGAAAACAACTAATGAAAATAACATTAAAATAACTTATGGACATGTCATGAGCTATTTTCATAAATTCTCCCAAACAGTCTCTCAAAACAGCTTATGTCAGTATATAAGCTCAAATAAGCCAATCCAAACAGACCCTAAATTTCTATCAGCTTTAATAATTCCTATCAGTGATTTAGAATGAAACCATATCCAAAACATTCTTCAATAATGAAACCCCTTTAACATGAGAAAGTGGTAACAGTAATAATCAAACTATTGCAGTTTGAAAACAAATGAATGAAGCACTAACGTTTGAAAACACACAAAATCTAACCTAGGTGAATCGAAAAACAAATAATTACACAAATATTTCTTGTATTTGGTCAAACTAATAAAATAAAAAAACAGATCAATCAATCAATACCTATAAGTTCGTCTCAAACAGTCTCACAAAATTACTAATGCCGTTAGATAAGCTCAAATAAGTCAATCCAAACATGCCCTTACTCTTGTATATACCTCAATTTCTATCAGCTTTAATAATTTCCTATCAGTAGTTTAGAATGAAACCCTAAACATAAATTTCAAACTTGCTTCATTAAGAATATCAATTCTGAGCCTGTTTGAGTTTATCTACTGCGGCCATAAGCATTTCTAATACTGTTTGGGAGAACTTATGAATACAGCACGTTCATAAAGCTGTTTTCAGCTTACTTTCATAAGTTCTCAAATATAGCTTATGAAAATGGCTTATACAAAAATTATTGTCTCATTAAGGATCTGTTTGGATTGGCTAATTTCAGTTTATCTACTGCCAAAAGCACACACTGTTGAGACTGTTTCGGATAACTTATGAAAACGGCTTATGTCTTGTTCATAAGCTGTTTTCAAAAATAGCTTACACAAAAGTGCTTATCATAATAAGTGTGTTTATGCAATAAGCTTCAAATTAAGCTCTTCGTATGAGAAATTGATAACAGTGATAATCAAACATTTGCAATTGGAAAAACAAATGAATGAAACCCTAACATGAGAAAACACACAAAAACCCTAACCTAGATAAACTGAAAAACGATTAATCAATTAATCACAATCAATTATCGCATTAGTAAAATTAATACAAAAAGAGCAGAACAATCACAAATCAACAGCGTAAATCGAAGAGATAGAATTGGATGTTATACTAAGAGTGAGGGTTTATCGGGAATTACGAAAAGGAAGGGTGAATCTAGAGAGAGAGAGAGAGAGGACGAAGAAGAATACCTTGAATCGGAGAGTTCGTGATTGAATCGCAGTGCTGAAAGTGTTTATGATCTTGTTAGGTTAACGAAGAAGAAAAAGAATAAAGATGACAAAGGACTTTTTTTTTTTTTGTTGACTAGGATTCAAATGCAAACCGATCTAAAATAAAACCGTAAACAAACTAATGAAAAGATCGAAAACCCCAGCTACCTAAATATTTATATTTTGGTGCGTTTGGATGTTGTTTTATAAAAATTGTTCGGATTTTGGATCTCATTTTTAAAATCGAACTAAACCGTAAAAAATAAAAATAGATTCAAGTTAAACCGTATATATAAGGGAACTTTCAGTATATATTTAGAAACTCTAATTTAAGTTTATGCTTCAATTACCTCTGAGAGAGTATAACCTCACACTAAAAAATAAGAGTGTGTACGGAACCACCTTAAGATTGACAACACTATAACCGTATAGTGTCCTAACCCACGTGTGAATCCAGTAAAACTCAACAGCTGGAAGGGATAAAAACCCCACAAACTTATCACTTAAATGTGTGTCATTTAACCGATCTATGAATATACCTACTGCTATTTAATTCGAACAAAAAAATAGAGGGGATTCAAAAAATCATAGCTACCACTAACATTCTGCAATCAAAAACAGGTTACTTCTAAACTCTTACTCTAAACAAAAAAATCAAATTGCATTAAACTCCCCCTTATCTTTTATTTTATTGTTTATTTATTTTTTGTATTAAAATAGGTAACGTGAATTGCTTAGTTGGAACGATAATCCACGTGGATACATTATTCCACCTATCACTTTATTACTTAATAAACAATTTCATACAATTGCCTAAATCCGACCATCAATCAGACACACAACACATTACATTTATTTGAAACACTACATCATGTAAATTGTTAATCTCAACTTATTACATAAATCAAACATATAACTTCAACTCAACACATTACCTGACAATCAAGCCTATTGTAACGATGACACAAACCAATGCTAAGAAATAACAAATAACAATAACCATCTTCAGCATAAATTTAATTGTTTTCACTTCGTTCTTAATCTTCGTTAACTTCATTGTAATTGTTATGATTTTAAAGAAAATACTAACAAGTGCTCAAGGATATTGTTTAAGCATCCAAAAGTAGTAACTTTTACAATGAAAATTGTGTAATTATGAATGGCTTATTCAATCACCCGGTCCCTTAACTTAATTGGTTGTCTCAATTTGGTCCTCTAACTATAATTTGTATAAATTTGGTCCCCTATATTTTGCTCCGTTACTAGTTTTAGTCCTTTTTGTTAGTTTCTCTCAAAAAAACGTTAATAGAAATAACTAAAACTAGTAACCGAGAAAATATAGGGATCAAATTGGTAAATAAGTTAAGGTTATTGACCGCTAGCTATATATAAACAAAATACTAAATTTGGTTATCCTTCCTTTCTTAAAAAAAAAAAAACAAAATACTACATTTTGGCGTGACTTTTGTATTTCCAATTTTACCCTTTATATATACTATTTTATTTATGATTTAATCCTTCTTCATTTAATTAAATAACTTACATATTATGTAAAAAATAGTTAGTTTTGGTGTATCATTTTTTTTCAATTTTATCCTTTACTTAATATTTTTTTTTCAATTTTATCTTTTCTTGTCAATTAAAACACTTAATTTTTAAAATAAATCTGATAAATTTTACAATTATATATTTATTTTATGATAAAAGCATAAAGACATGCATAATAATAAATTCTAATCAACAAACCATATTTGCAAAAGATTTAATAATTTTTAAAAACAGAGATACATTTCCAAATCTATTTAAAAAAAGGTATAATTTTTCAAAAAGAGATGAAAAAAGTCAATATTCAAAAAGAAAACATTTATAATATCTGTTTTGCATTAATAATTCAAATAAAAAAATCAAGAAAAGTATTAAAAAAAAAAAGTAAAATCCCTTAAATATTGGTTACTACCTTTTCGAAATATCCTTTTTTCACATTAATAAATTCAAGTCATCATTCATTCAAATAATAGAAGATAAACTTTCAAAATTAAATTAATAAATAATTTTTTTATTTCCAAAAGATAAATTTGAAAAAACCACTTTTTAAAAATTAACAATTCAAATAAAAAATAAAAGAAATCACATAAATAAATTGATCATATCCCTTAAATAATTTTTTCCTAGTTTTAATTTTTTTTCTTCTTCTAATTTTCAAAAAAAGAAATCTCTTGAAGATAAATTGTTTATTTCAATTGAGGACGGGATGACTTATTATATTAATCAAGGTAGCACTCACTACAAAAAAATAAATCAAGGTAGCACTAATGAACATTTTACAGCTTTCTTATATCTAATTTAAATTGTGTTCCGGGAGGTTATAAAACCAAGCTTGCCTTGAAGTATACAGCAACAATTCATTTCAAAATGAACTAAAAATGATAATTATATTAGTAAAATTTAAATTAAATTTTATTATTATTTTAAAATGATAAATTTTCAAATTACATTTTTTTAAAATAATATGATAATTAAGATGGTATTTAAATAAAACCTTAAGAGGAATATGTATAATTAATTTAGATAATATCTAAAATTTAGAATGCATTTGAATAAAACATTTTTTTTAAAAGGCTAAAATGAAATATATATTACCCAATCAAAGAGTTCTTCATAGTACAAGGTGTACCAGGAAAGAAACAGTCACAAACATGTGCACAAAGCGAAAACAGTAAAACCGAAACAAAAATAGAGAAAGAAAAAACATTAGTCAATGCCCAACATAGGGAACAGACTAAGCCACAAAGTATGGTAGTTGAAAGAGAGATTTTTTAATTTCGTCTTCAACCACACAAAAGAAAGTGCCTTAATCTTGTCAACCAGCTGAAGTGTCGAGCATTGTTTGTCACTAAATATCATGTTGTTTCTTTCTTTCCATATTTCCCACACAGTAGCATACTAAATCAAGAGCAAAATGGATCACCGTATCTTAGAACAATTACCACCAACAACACCAAATTGATTTAGGTAATCTGCAGGCTTGCTAGGGACGACCGAGCAGACACCCAACCAACGGTGAATTAAGTGCCAGACTTCCCAAAAAAATTACAATGCAAAAATAAATGAGGGGAAGTTTCCAACGAACCACAACCACCAACGCACAATCTAGCATCAGAAGCTATCACACCACGCTGAAACAAGTTGTCCTTAGTTGACAACCTATCCTGAATCAGACGTCACACGAAAAGAATCACCTTCATAGGAACATCCTTACGCCAGAGAACCTTCGGAGTGGCCGTAGAAGCAAAATGATGCAGATGAACCATAACTTTATAAGCACTTTGAACGGTGTAATCATTACTCGATTCCAACTTTCAAAGTCATCTGTCATCTTTATCAACCTGCAAAGTCACATTTTAAAGTAATAAACAGAGTTCCCCCACCAGATCCTCCTCCAACACAAACAGCTCTCGCCTCCACTTTCACGCCTCGCCCTCCTCCCCCCAGAATAAAACATTAAAAAACTATATGCATAGTTTTGCTTCTAAACTAGTATCCGACTCAATGACCGAGTAATCCGAGTGGTACAATTCCACCATTACTAAGGGCTCATTTAAATCCAAAACAAAGTTTTGTACAGTCTACCCCACCAAAATTGGTATAGAAGAAATTACCATGAGATCTTAAAAGAAACACACTCCAAAGTCTAAAGCCAACAACACGGATCCAACCCAAGCGACCCCATTTATATGCATAATTAATTCATAGTTTAAAAAATTATTAAAAAAAATATGTATAATCTATTTAAAACTTGTCGTGTTAAATATATTTTGGGGGTCTTGCTAAATCATGCTCCTAAGAAACTTGTATTATGAAATAAAAAAAGTCAATTTTTCTTCTTTCAGTTTTTCAATAATTCAAGGATTTAATTTATGGGTCTTACTAAGGTAACCAAATTAGTAGTTTTACATTTAAAACAACAATTTATAAACTTTTTACAAGTTGATTTGACCACTTTTTATCATTTTCAAACACAAAATTTCTATTTTTGTTCCTTTATCCAATGCCTCAAGGGCAATGGTTAGCATTTCCCTTAATTTATATATGAGTAAGGCTAACTAGTGCCCGGGTTAAGAAAGACAAAAGAGAAAATTTTAAGCTAAAAGAGGAAGTATTTAAATCATTAATTACACAACTTTGAATGCAAATATTATCATTTGTAGGTTATTATTTTAGCTTCTTAACCAGTACCCAGGGGTACGAGACATTGGTTAACATGACCCTTTATATATTATGTCACTAGAAATTATATTTACACTAACGGTCAATCACACCATAAGATCATTGAAATAATATAACTTTGAATATAACTAATTTAAAGTGACTGAAATTAGTGGTTATGATTTGTTTAAAAGATAAAAAATTACACCAGACTTAGTATGAAAATCAATTATAATTGTTAAATTTTAAGAATGATTTGATTTAGAATATATCTACATTAAAATTCACACACACGTTGACTTAAAATAGCTTTAAATTATCATTTTAAAGATATAAAATTTCATCGTTGTTTAGTCATGATTTATCTCTTTCAAAAGATTTTGTATGTCACATGAGATGGATTTCCCATAAAAAAATTGGATTTCCCATCAATAAAATTTTCTTCATACATGTCTATATTTTTTAGCACTTTAACCAATTCACTATTGGTTTAAATTTTGTACATGAAAATTAATCTAAACAAAGTTTTTTTTTGTTGTTGAAAGAATCTAAACAAAGTTTAAGAAAGAACACATGTTTATTATTTTAGAGGTGCATGTTATGAACCGTACAACTAGAGGACAATACAGAGATGCATGAATTGAAGGGAGGGGCCAAAAAGAGAAAACACAACCAAACATGTCTCAATCCATGTGGATTACTAGATTAGATCAAATCAATATCAGATCTCATTTATCTCTTTGTCGGTTTCTTTCAACCAAATCAGCCCCACAACTACCATTCTCCATTTCACAGAATCCAATGTCTTATTCATCAATCTAATGGTCCATAACTGCGGCCATACGTTATCATCTATGTACCTTACTACACAATAAAATATTCCTTTTTTTCTTTTGAGTAAAAAGTATTCCTAATTTATTAAGTCAGAGTTTGAAGTGAATAATGCCAATTATTATTTTAAAAATTAACGATAGATATTGCAGCTACATCGTAAAAAAATAATTTTTTTTTAAGAAGATAAAATGAATTATATTACCTCCATAAAATGGTCCTTCCTAGCACAAGACGTACTAAGGAACGGACAAGTCAAAATTTACAAGAGTTGCCTGTACAAAGCAAACAAAAAAGAAAAGAAATACTTAGCCTATGCCCAGAATGGAAAAGGGACTAATCCACCACCCATGGTAAGTGATGAGAAGAGAGATACGCTTCGCCTTTAACCACATAAAGGTAATCGACTTAATCTTGTCGACCACCTGATAAATCGAGCATTCTTTGACATTAAATAGCATATTATTTCTTTCCTTCCATATTTCCCAATTTGTCGCAAACCATATAATCTGGAGAATAGATCGGTGGCCCTTTGAGTTACCACCGCACCCGCCAAACTGAGTAAAGTGATCCAACACCTGGAGAGGTGCAACCATGAACAAGCCGAGCCATCTATAAATGAGCTGCCATACAGAACCAAACAAATTACAATGCAAGAATAAATGAGATGATGTTTCCTAGAGCCGCATCCAGACACACACTGCCGGGATGCCTGATCAATTACACCACGACGGAACAAGTTATCTTTTGTTGGTAATCGATCACGGATCAAGCGCCACCCAAAGAGCACCACCTTCAGCGGCACATCCTTATGCCATAGGGACAAGGCATCCGCCGACGACACTACCGGTGGTTGAAGAGTCAAAAACTTGTAAGCACTTCGAACGGAAAACGTCCGCGTTGACTCTAGCGCCCAACGCCATCTATCAACAGTATCAACCTGCAAATTCACATTCTGAAGCAATAACATTAGGTCCCCCAACAGCCCCTCCTCCCAAGCAAACAACCTCCGCCTCCACCTCCACGCCTCACCGTCCAACCCCCATCCTAAATGACACATATCAGACACCGACGCCCCCTTAAACAATGATAATTCATAAAGTCTATTAAACCTGACCCTAAACTCCTCTACACCACACCACACATCGGCCCAGAAGAGAGTGTTCTCCCCATTGCCTACCGACCTACTCACGTGGTTTGCAAACCACTCCTCCCTACGCATAGCGGCAATATCATGCCACCACATGGAAGACTCTCGCCCCCCTCCCAGCACGCGACCATCCTCCACACCATACCTCGTTGACAACACCCTAAACCACATACTATTAGTATCATCCAACAACCTCCAACACCATTTCCCTAACAACGCAACATTAAACTCCCTAATTCTCCTTACCCCCAGACCTCCAACCTCCTCACCACTACAGACAGTATTCCAATCCACCCAAGATATTTTCCTGTGGTCCTCACTC
>Ga0228710_1001290_pt1 | contig 37053 bp, 44 predicted proteins | sample MedpolnodulmetaG_FD_177995 | JGI IMG/M metagenome (GOLD analysis project Ga0228710, IMG submission 177995) | Root nodule microbial communities from Medicago polymorpha collected in Santa Monica, California, United States - pink nodules | ecosystem: Host-associated > Plants > Roots > Nodule...
ATGACGGGGAGATCAGAATTCACGGTCGCAAGAGCGAGCTTGAGCGCCTTGTGATGACGAAGAACAGCGTCATCATGGCAGCAGTGCCCAGTTTTGTACGGAAGTGGCGCACCCGACAGGATTCGATTGAGGTAGATTCGTCAATGAATTCAACATATTGCGACGAGAGAGTCAACCAAAAACGTAGCAAAACGTAGCAGAAAAACGTAGCAATCCACGCCGCTGGTTTAACCAGCGATAAGGGGTTGATCGCTTACGTCCAAATAGCGCCAGAACATTTCAATCCGAGTCGCTGCCTCAAAATGGTCGCGAATGACGTCTCCACGACCCATACGCAGTGCTCTAATGTGCGCATTTTCCGCATTGTTTAGGATGGTTAGGCTCCCATAACCATCGTCTCCGAGTTCAAACGGATGAGACGCTGTGAACGTCAGATATTCATCGACTTCTGCCGCGATTTCCCAAAGCCAGTCCGCAATAGCTTTGTCGAACACGAAAGATGCTTCATGCGACAAAAGCACCATCGTCTGGTAAGAGTCTTTGTCATAGTCCTTGGGAAGCGGTTGATTGGGATCGTGCTCGTTATGGAAGGCGATGAACTTTTCATATATCTGAAATCGCTTGTCGAAGAGGCTGAGCTTGTAAGCTTTCTTGGCGTTCTCGACTGCCTGATTGTGCTGGAGTGACAAGAGCGCATTTTGGCTGTGGATGACCTTTAGTTGTTCATCCGTTACCCTCTTGCTTTCGGCAAACTGGTCGCGCGTTTCGTTCAATTCCTGTCGTTGCGTGAGAACCGCCGCAACAAGCCAGATCAGCGCGACCGGCGCAAAGAGACCAGCCAGAAAATCACCGACAGCATTCAATTGGGTATCCGCGTGTTGAACGAAGCCGCGAATGCGCTCCCAACCTAAAACCCGAATGACCCAAGCGGTATAGACAAGTGTGACAACACCCGCCACCAACAGCCAATTTACCCTTCTCCAAGTCTCTCTGAATGTCATCCGCCCGAAGCTCCCCGCGCTAACCGTGACGGGCAAGCTAGGGCGGCACAACCTGCGGAGCAAGAAGCTTGCTCACTTTGTCCTCACCGGATACGGGGCAGCCGTTGGTCATCTCTGAGTTTGGCGTCCAACGCTCGCACTTCACACCGCCTGAGCGTTATCGTGAATTTCCAATCTTCAGCGCTCTTTCGGATGAGACTGCGAACCGGTTCTTCCGGTCCTCCCGCAACTGTAAAAAGTCTTTGCGTCACGAAGCAAAAGAAAACCAGTGAAGCCGGGGCGTTGTAGAACGGGTTTGTTGGCGTTCGTTCAGCCTCCCGACAGGTGCCGCTTATAATCGCGCACCGGTAGCGCCATCACACATCGGCGCACGTAGCCCTGAACCGCTTTCATGGCTTCATCAGATAGGGCCTTGCCGTCTTCCAAAGCGATAATTGCGCCGACGTCGGAATCCGGATCGGTTTCCGCGAATGCCTTCTTCATAGCTGCGAACGGCACTTCCTCAATCGAGAACGTTACCGGTGTCTTCGGCATCGCATCGGCGAGATTGTCGGCGCTGGTTTCGAGCGAAATCGTGAGCGCAAGGACGAACTTCTTCCCGCCTCTTTGAATGACGTTCAGTGTGGAATTGGGCGACTGAAGCCCAAGCGTAATGACCTTAATCATGGGTGATATCTCCTGCTTTTTAGAGGGTATTTAGAATCAAATGAAGTTTTGAAGCCCGGATGCAGAACGCAAGAAAACAGCGCCAATCCGCCGAAAAACGCAAAAATGATGCGCCGAAACAGGGCGTTTTCAGATAACGGGGAACTAAATAGTTCTGTGATCAGCCGCTCGGAATGGCTTGCTCACAAGTCATTCAATAGCGGTTCGGTCCACTTCCTCTAAGATCAAAAACGAAAAGTTTTCTTAGTCCTCCAAGTGCGCATCCGAGCGGGCATTTGGGGGACTTTTTGTTTTGATTAGAAATTTTAGAGGAGAACAAAAATGGAACTGGAAATTGAACCTGTAAGCGGCGTCTACGAAATCCGGCACTTGGCGAGCAATACCGCCTATTGCGGGCGAACCGTCAATCTCAAAAAGCGTAGGTGCCAGCACTTCAGCGCGCTTGCGTACGGACGTCACTCTAACAAGCCGATGCAACGGGATTACGATGCCAGTCGTGAAGGCAACAGCGCGTTCCTGTTTACGGTTCTCGAATACGTCGAACCCGATCAGCTTATTGAGCGCGAACAAGCGTGTATCAGCAGCGGCGAATACAGATACAACCGTTCAAACGATGCCGTTGCGGGATGTGGTGTTGGCGAAGGTCATCACGCACATTTAGGTACGTTTGAAACTCCTTGGGGGCGTTATTTGTCGTCCTATCAAGCAGCCGAAGCAAGCGAAGGAAGGATGTCACAAGCGACCGTTTGGACAAGCTGTACCAAGGCAGAAAAAGTTATCAGTGGCAACGCCTACGGTCACTCGATCTACCTCCAAACCCATTACGACCGCTCCATTGTCGGGAAGAAGACATGGAGAGACATCGGGTTCTCATTCCAGCCGAACAATCGAACGAACTAACGAGAACAAGAAAATGAACATCGTCATCAACTTTCCCGCACAGAACGAATTCGAAGACCGTTCGCTTCCTGAACGCATGATCATCATTGAATCGTGGCATGAAGAAATGGAAGACAATCTAACGCGCATCCGCGAGTCTGCCGCTTCAATTGCCGCACTCATTGAAGCCAATAAGAAGCACGCCAAGTAAGGTGGGTTTCGTCATCCGCCGATAAATATCGGCATGACAAACATCACTTCCCCAAGAGCAACTTCACTAATCAAAACGTCCGAAGGCTGCGAACTCCGGGCGTATTTCTGTCCCGCAAATATCCCGACAGTCGGTTACGGGCATACGAAGAGCGTCACCAAGGACGATGTAAAGCGCCGAAAGACCATTACGGAAGCTGAAGCCGAACGACTGCTGAAAGCCGATCTTACCGTTTTCGAAAGTGGCGTGGCGAAGCTCGTGAAGGTCAAGCTAACAGACGATCAGTTCGGAGCGCTCGTTTCCTTCGCGTACAATCTCGGTATCGGTGCGTTCGGTTCGTCTACTTTGCTGAAACGCATCAACGCCAAAGCTCCATTGGCTGATATCGAGCGTTCTTGGCTTCAATGGAACAAGGCGCGGGTGAATGGCGTTCTGAAGCCTCTTGCCGGTCTAACGAAGCGCCGAAAGGCTGAATTTGCTCTGTTCGCCGGACGATGACCGGATGGCTATACGAAGGCAAGCCGTTCGATCCGGAATTGATCGGCAACCATTACGGCTTCGTGTACTCTATCCGGGATCGGGAGACCGGTAAGCGATACATCGGGAAAAAGTGCTTCCGCAATACCAAAACCTTACCGCCATTGAAGGGACAAAAGCGCAAGCGCCGGAAGATCACTGAATCAGACTGGCGCGAATATTTTGGCAGCAACGATAGGCTGAAAGCCCTTGTAGAGAAATACGGGCGGGAACGGTTTGAACGGGAAATCCTGAGACTTTGCCGGACCGCGTCCGAAGCCTCATATTTTGAAGCGAAATTACAGTTCGAGTTCGATGTTCTGCTAAGCGATGATTTCCACAATGATCAGATCATGGTCCGCATCAATCGCAGCCACCTAACGCACCTGAAATAATCGGCACATTGCCAGACAAAAAGAAGCCGCCGAAAGGGACAGGAGGTAACCCTTTCGGCGGCTTTGTCATGCGCGTGACAATGATGAGTTATGGCTTTGAGTATTGACGCTTCTATTTAGCGTCTATTGATTTTGCTTACGCCAGCCACCCCGGACGAGTCCGCTCCAAAAAGGTAGTTAGATGCCGGTAGTGCCTTGGGTTGTTTCTGATGAGGGCCTTTATCGTCTCGATGACTTCCGGTGGAAGGGTCAAAAGGTCTCCTTCCAGATCGGCAGCATCGCGGTAGAATTCTGCCGTTCTTTTCGAAAGGACCCCTTCCGCGATCAGCCCTTCATTTATCTCCATCAGATCGAGTACAGATCTAAGATGATGCAGCTCCGGTTCATTCTGAACATCCCGGTAAATCTCCTGTATCGATCGATACAATTCATATGCCCGGTCGATCTCCTGCGAGCGTACCGCGTGTCTATATTGCTGAAGCCCGTAACCGGCAGCTACGACCGCCGTAAATGCAACGACCGTGTCGGCGATAGCGGACACCATCTGCCAATCAACGTTCATCGCTCGTGTCCTCTGAGGTCAGACACTAAATTCTGCCCTTCTTCGCCAGTACGTCGTCGGCATCGAACGCACCACGCGCACCGGCTTCGTTCGCGCGGAACATGATCACGGTCACGCCAATCTGTCGCGTTGGCGCGTACATGGGTGTCGAAAATGACGAACCGCTGTAGCTGCCATAGGCGTTGTTTCCGTACACGCTCGCTTGTGCGGTTCCGCTCCCATAGGTATTCATGCCGACAAACTGCGAACCGGATGCGGTTTGTGCCTGATCAAGGCGGAAGTGCGTATAACCGCGCCGCAAGGTCGCCTCCGCCGCTTTCTGCATGGTGATCGCGCCCGCTGCGCTCGTGAAGATCAAACCTCGTGCGCTCGTATCGAGCCGCACCATGTTCTGTGCGAGCGGCATTTCGCTCGTAGTCGCGCAACTAACCAGCGCCGCCGACAGCAGCGCGGACGCAATAAGATTCCGATACATGAATTCCCCCAGCAAATCCCAACGACAGATTGCATAGCCTGATTTCGAAGTTCTTGCGAGTGCTGCCGCTCGTCACTTCAGGCATTGCTAACAAGAAAGTGCCAGAAGCGGCGAAACCAGTTCTGGCACTTGGGAGATGGGGTGAGGGCGTTACAGGCTTGCGGCGGCTGTCCACATCGTATCCGTTTGCTCTTCGCTGATGCTGAGAGCCGCACCAACGGTAGCGATCAAGGGATGTGTGCGTTCGAACGTCGTTGCATATTCCCATTCAATGCGCGCTGTTTCCTTGTCAGCACCTTCCGGCATCGCATCGATTACTGCCGACACCTGAGACATGGAGTAGCCGTTACCGACAAGACCAAGCCGAAGTTGACGGGCGGTAAGGGTAGGCATATTTGCCCGAACTTCTTCAATGGTCGGCTCCGGCGGCGGAACATAAGGATCAATCGGAAAATCCGGGTTATCTTCCAACCATTGCCGAATTTTTGGGCTAAGTCCGTAAACGCCTTCAGGACGGTAAAGATATTTTTCGGTAACGGGCACATCAACCGCATCGAACTGAATTACCAGATCGATTGAATATACGCCGTTACCTTCTTTCGTATTGGAGACCTTTAAAATCTCTACAAGTTTTGGAAATTCGTCCATTACGCTACTCGCTGAAACAGGTTCATGTTGTTGGAATTTTCGGTGTACTGCCCGCGAGCACGCCACGTACCGACAAGCTGAGTCGTTGCTGCTACGGTGGTGAAATGTGTTGTGTTTGGATCAAGCCAGATTGCGGCGCTTGCCTGTCTATCGACTGTTCCGCGCGCAAGGATGACCGAACCCACCGGAAAATCCGTAAGAGTGTTACTTGTCGATGTGGTATATTTAGCCAAGTCATAGTTATCGATGTTCGCCGATGTCAGAACCACATCAAGTGCCGAACGCGAGTTATCCCAAAAGCGTAGCGCCGAAGTACCACCAGAGTTGTCGATACCAAGTTTGTCATTAGAGACATCATTGGTCATGTAGAAGCCGGTGTGAGTTCCGCTATCGACATACTGAATGTAGGCGGTCCGGGTCGCACCAGAGTAGAACGAAATATACGGGTCTTGACCGGCAGTCGGTGCGGCAAGACGAAGTGCTTCACCACCAGACGACAGGAACATTGACGTCATGTAACCGGCTTTGGTGTCCATTTCGAAGCGCATGACTTCGGAATAGTTGGTGCCGTCCGATGAGCCATCGAAATAGATGTTATTCGAGTCCAAGCGAATGCGTGCGTCGTACGTACCCGCCGTTGTATCCTGAAGACGAAGATAAGGAGCGGCATTCGACAGCGTCAAATTGCCGGTAGATGTAAACGACGCGTTGTCCCGGAAAAGATCGGACGCGTGATAGCCGTCAAGCAAGTCGGCATCGAGCGTCGAACCGGAACCGTCATTACCAGCGTGCCACATGATGTTGCCGTTGTATTTTACATCGTCAACGCCACTACCAAGAATTTGAATATAGCCTTCAGCCGCGCCGGTCGAAGAGTTGTAGCGGCGCATAACCAGACCGCCACCTGCATCGCGATACAGGCGACCGGAAAGAACGCCAGCCATTTCCAAACGAAGTTCAGGCGATGTCGCATGATCGATTGTCAACATGCCGTTTACGTTGGTGTTCGACGTAAACGTCTTACCGGCAAGCGACGTCGGCAAGCGAGCGTCGGCAAGCGTACCGGCATTGATGTTGGAAGCGCTGCGGTAATAGGCAGAGTCTTGACCGTCCAGAAGATCGGCGTCGAGACCAGAGCCGGAACCATCGGTCGCGGACGTCCAGACAGTGCTTCCATTGTGAAGCAGGGAACCCGACTGAAGGTTCAGCGCACCGTTGGTGGTCGCGCCATCCCATAGGATGATAGACCAGTTCCCGGCAGTGCTATCCTTCTTGAAAGACAGTTGCGGCTTGCCTGTCGCGAAGTCGGTAGGCTTCAGCGTGAGGAAGTCGGCATTCGCAATCGAGTTTCCAGCACTTACGGTAGCGAGCGATGTGAAGGTCTTACCAGCCAAGGACGTCGGAAGGCGAGCGTCGGCAAGTGTACCAAGAGTAATGTTGTTTGCGTTGTCGGTTCCAAGCGCAGTGCGCGCAGCCGCCGCCGTTGTCGAACCAGTACCGCCTTCAGGAATGGTCAAGGCAGTCGTGAGCACAAGCGTATTTGCCGACACATCGCCAAGCTTCAAGTTCTGATCGACGTAGCCAAGCATGATGAAGGACACGCCATTGTAGGCGACTTCAACGATGCGACCGGCTTTGATTTGCGAAGCAGTCAGCGCCGAACCATCGGGCATGATGATGGCTTTTGCGCCAAGACCGTTGATGTTCAGCGTAGCCGCGCCAGTGTTCGCCCGATCCGCAAAGAAGGCTAACTTTTCGCCTTTCACATAGGCAAGCGGTGCGCCTTCCCATGTCAAAATATAGGCGTTGCCCGTGCCTGTCGTGGTGTAGATCGCATTGGATCGATTGTAATTTCGCTTGGCGGCACCCATAATCGCACGGATGATCGGCGCAATGGCAGACGGCGCATAGCCGCCCTGAACCCCGAGCGGCGCAACACTGTCATTGTCAGAATCAAGCTCTGCCCAATTGGACTGAGAATAATCGGTCATGGAGGCTTATGCCCTCTCTTATTGTTATGCTTGTAGTCGCTCTATTTATTGATTTTCGTCTTCTTGGATTCCCAAGTCGCGCATGTAGCCATTGATGGCAGCAGCAGCCCGATTTCCAGCAGTATCGCGAATGCTAAAGAGCCTTTTTAGGTGCGTCTTCATTCCGCCTTTCTGCATCTCTGCCTTGGGCACATTCGCCAACCAATTCACGAATTCGGGCGATGTGAGAAGGTGCGCTTTGTACTTGTTGTTTGCGATGCTGGCACCGGTCAACGCGACCTTACCCGCACCCGTCGCAAGACCGGTCATGATGTCGCCGCCGCTGAAAATGCCACCAAGGGCAGCAGCATAAAGGTTTTCTTTGCTGAGCGGATTCAACGAACCCATTGCGGTCATTTGGGAAGCTGTACCGGAGTGGTTCCGATATTTTCCATAGCGCTTCAGATTATCGGAAACGCGGGCAATTCGCTCCATATCGTCGGCGTATTGCTGCATCTTCGTGCCCTTGAACAGAACGTTTTTGGCTTCCTTGCTCAACTTCTTTTCGTCGTTCCAAACCTTCACGAATGCGCTTGGATCAAAGACTTCGTTGCCTTCGACAACCTTCTTGCCAATGCTTTCGATGAAGGAAGATGCGACGTTATCCCAAACCGCTTGCCCGTCTTCGCCACGAACGATTGCGCGGCGAGCAACGGCAAGATTGTTCGAACCCTTGCCGACTTGACCGAATACGAGATTGCGGACCGTGTCGGGATTGGTGTTCGGATCAACCAACTTCGCGGCGATACTGCCCTTGCCATACTGCTGAGCAAGAGCGCGGTAATTGTCGTTAGCCTTGCGCCATGCTTGCGCGGCTTCGTCACCAGACGAAAGAGCGACTTGTTCAAGGTCTCTGGTTAGAGCGTCATAGGAGCTATTCAGACGATGCCTGTATGAGGGGTCAAGGGATGCATCTTCCTTAATTCGACCGATACGCGTCCGAAGCTCCTTCATATCGTTGAAGTTCGCGCGACCAGCTTCAAAGTCTTTCATTACGGGCGTGAGTTCTTCAATGACACGGTCAATGTTCGCCGCATGGTTCTGCTTGCCGACTTCGGACAGACTTGCCTTTTCTGCCTGTAGATCGGCAACGTATTTCGCAGTGCTGTTGACCGAAGCAGGAGCGGTTACCTTTGCGCCGACTTCGTCATAAAGCTGATTGGATCCGTCGTAGGCAGCTTTCTTGACCGCTTGCGCTTGCTCCTTCAGGGCAGCGCCAATGTCGGCATTGGTCATGTAACCAGAACTGCCGCGCATGTTGGCGGTAGTCTCGAAAAACTTATTGCCCGTCGCGTCGAAAGCGTCATTGATGCGCGACTGGATTTTCTCACCACCGATTGTGTTGATAAGACCGTGCTCGATACGGGCTTGCCGTTCTGAACCGGTCACCATGCCGCCCGTAGGTTCGAAACCAACAGCGCGCGCGTCTTCAAGGCGTTGAACAGCCTTTTCCGGAGCATCTACGACTTTACCACCAGCAAGGGCATACTTGCCCAATTTGGCGGCGGGTCGAAGCAAGAGCGGTCCGACAGCTTCACCGGCAGCGCCCATAGCAAACGTAGTGGCACCATCCTTGACACGTTCACCCGTCGTGCGTGTGTCTTCGTTGCCGAACAACCAATTGAGACCCATCTGTGTGGCTTCTCGACCAGCAACCGCGCCAGTGCCAGCACCAGCGACACCGCCCGTTATTGCGCCAGCACCCGTGCCGACGACCGGAACGGCTGAACCGACAAACCCGCCGCCGATAGCGCCGCCACCAGCACCAAGAATAGCGCCGATGCCTTCGCCGATTTCGGGAGCGATGGACGACCAATCACCCGCATTGAAGGGCGACCAGTTCGGATTATTGTAGCGGCGAACCGCCCCCTTTTCGTCGGTGTAGATGAAGTTTTCGGGGTCGTTCGGATCAGGAATTGCGTCGGGATAGTGCTTGCGAAGCGCGGCAAGACGGTCTTCGCCCTTGGTGAGCGCGCCGACTTCAGCACGGATCAGGGCAGGGGCATCTTCCGATGAATCGACAAGATCGGCGTTAGGACCGGAATTCGCAATCTGGTTCCACTCTCCATCGGTGACCGGAACCGCATTTGAAAACCATTCGTCATCGGATACGGGGATTGCGCCATTCAGCCAATCATTGTTCTTCTTATTATTTGGACCCATCTTAGACGAAATAACCTCCTAAACCGGAGAGTGCTCCTTTCCTTTTCTTTTTCGACATCGGCTGAAAGCTACTCAACATTTGGAGTTCGACCGGCGTAACGTTTCGGTTTCCCGAAGCAGCCCGTGCGGATGCCTGTATCTGGTTATTTATGGATTGATCGTTTTCAGTGATGGTCTTCGCAAAGTCGCCAAGACCGGCAAAGCCTTTATTGATGTCGTCAATTTCAGCGCCGAAAATCTTGTCGGGAACTTGGACGTTCGAACCCGTTAGCTTGTTGAATGCCTGAACCAAAATTCCGTTGTTGGACTTCGGCTCTTCCGGCTTCGGTTGCGGTTGCGCGCTCGCTTGTGCTTGCCCAAGGATGGGCATCTGTGGCGAAGCAGGTTCAGGCTTATTGGCAGCAGCGACGACTTCGGCGACAACATCGGGTTTGCCACCAGCAGCACCGTTGTATGCGGCACGAAGCCAATCGGGAGCGTTGTCGCCTTTACCACCAGCGCCCCAAACACCGGGGTTGCCCATGCCGATGTGCATCGAACCCGCTTGCATGTAGCCGGGACCAGCACCAAAGCCGGTGACGCCAGCCTGTTTGCCGCGACGGACGATTTCTTCGAAGATCGGACGATCTTGTTCATTTGCCCAATCGAGCTTGCGACCGTCCTTGTAGAAGAAGGCGTCGGCAGCATGCCCATGATCGTGGCGGGTAGAACCAACACGAGCACCGCCTTCGTCTTTCCCCGGCTGTCCACCGGAGAAGACTTCCATTTGAATACCCAAGTCCTGAAGGTAGGCGAGCCGCTTGATAAGGTCTTCATCAAGCGGACGATTACGGGTCGCGCCTTGGTTTCGATATGTGATGAAATTTGCCATTTCTATCAGTTCCCGACAGGTCTCTTGTATTTCTTACCGTCCGGACCGATGAAGTATTCCCAACCGCCACGGACGACAGGAGCGGTCGCGCGACCGGTCTTCGGTGCGGTACTCGATACGGACGACGTTTCAGCCGGATCAGCGGTAGGGGCGGGCGTTTCGATACCGGAAAGGAAGTAGCTCCGGTTCTGCTGGTTACCGTCAATGTCCGGGTAAACCGCATCGACCTTCGACTTGAACCGTTCGATTTTCGAGCGCTGAACCTTTTCCTGAATATCGAGAATTCGGGCGATAGACGTCGCATCCAACTCGATAGAACCACCAGCAGCCTTTTCCGCAAACGCACGGTCCGCATCGGACAAGTTCGCTGTACCAGCGGTGTCCTTGAGGATAGTCGCGACCAGCGGGGCAACTGCTGCGCGAAGGGTTTCAGTGTCGGTGATACTATCCGTGTCGCCAACGCCAAGCGCCGCCGCTGCCTTACGGGCAGCAAGGACGTAATCAGCGCCAAAGCCAGTGGTAGCACCGGCAAGGGCCTGTCGCGCGTTTCCGATAGACGACAGGGCATTCTGTGCCGAGACGACGCTTTCGCGATCAGTGTTCATCGCTTTCCAGACATCGCCGCTCTTCGGATCACCGATATTGACGACAGTCTGTTTGCTCTTGGCTTGCTGATCCTCGTAAGTGCGGAAGTCCGGATTTTCGTTACCGTACTGGAAGTTCTTCGCATCAGCCGTGAGTTCGGCATTCTTGCCGATTGCTGAACCAAGACCCTTATGCTTTTCGGTTTCGAAGAGACCTTCACCGAAGCCGGGGGCAAGCTGGAAGCCGCTTTCGCCAATGATGAAGCCTTTTTCCGCACCGCTCTGCTGAAGCTTCTGGATTTGATCTTGCGTCTTTCGTGCCGACTCTTCGTCGCCGGTTGCCAACTGCATCTTCTGTAAATCGTACAAGGCTTCGGGCGGATAGCCTCCGGGTCCGGGAGAACCCCACTTCTTGAAGAACTCTTCCTGAAGGTTCTGCCCAAGCGCGGACTGCTGCATCTTGAGCGCATTCGCCGATACAGCCGCACCCTTGTATGCCGCGTCTGCCGCATTGGTAAGGCTTTCATCATAGCCGCCAACACCACCGGCAAGACCGGAACCGAGCACCGACAAGAGGTTTGTCGGCTTGTCGGAAGGACCACCAGCAGCCATTGCCGAAGCGCCGCCCATGATCAGAGCCTTAGCGAGTGCTTCGCGCTTGTCCGGGTCTTCCGGCAAAAACTGGCTTAGGAAGTTTTGCGGCTTCGGGGAAACCACCGCCTCAAGAGCGTTAACCTGATCGGTCGGCTTCTTCTTTTTATTAGGGTTTAGGAAATCCCAAATGCCAGCCATATTAGGCAACCTCTTTAATCATTGCTTCGACGTTGACGTATTTAACGCCATCGATTTCAACGACAGTATCGCCGCCAAGCTTCGCTTCAACTTCCTGAGCAATCGGACCAACATGGCGTTCACCGGTCGGGTCGTCTTTGTAGGAAAAGCGGTACATTCCGACACGTTCACCGTTGATAGCGGGCATATAACCAAGGAACTCGTGAAAGACCTTCGTCCGCACATCGCAGAGCGAAAGCAGACCGGCAAGCGACGAAAGACCGCCAAGCACTTGACCTGTCGTGTTCGAATAAACCGGAGTCGTTGTGTTCGAATAGCCACCGCCGTTAAGCAGATTTGTGAAGTTGGCAATGTTCTGCATCGGAAGCTGCTGATCGTAATCCCACTTCGCAATTTCGGCGTTGAGAACGTCTTGAGCGCGCGTGTCACGAGCTTCACCAACACCGGCAAGCTGCTGATAAGGCAGATATTGGTTGGCGTAGGTTTGACCAGCCATACCAGCCGCATTAAGCCGCTGATCGGCAACCGCGTTCTGCTGATTGTTCGCAGCATTCGCGGCGTTCAATCGCTGGTTATTGCCGCTAAGCATGTTCGCAATGTTGTTCTGATAATTGGTCGATGCGAGATTTGCGCCAGCCAACTGGAAATCACGGTTCGAATTGAGCGCGTTCTGTCGTGCGGATTGCTGGCTATCCAGAATGCCCGCGTAATTAGCGTTCGCACCAAGCCTTGCCGCTTGCTGACTGTCATATGCACTCGACAGCGAATTAGTCGCGTTGAGGCGCTGAGACTGCTGCGAGTTGGCAAGATCGCCATAAAGGGACGTGCCAGCCTGTCGCAACTGCTGCTGTTGTGCGTCCGTACCGGCAAGCGCCTGATTGGCGTTCATCCGGTTGGAAACGTCTGAATTGTAGAAGTTGCCGTATTGACCAGCAGCATTCATTTGGTTCTGGACGTCCTGATTGTACTGGTTTCCGTACATCTCGGTTGCGACCTTGCCCATTTCGTTCGCTGCCGTCTGTTCTGCCGAGTTCCGTTGGCGAGCGAATGCACCCGAACCCATGCGACCCATCGCAGCGGCTTGGCTATCGATTCCCGGATTGGTGACGTTCTTCAGCTTGTCGGCAATGGCGTCCTGCTGATTGGAAACCATCCGGTCCAAGTACGGGTTGTTACCGATGTTCGAACCGGAAGCCGTATTCTTCAGATAGTCCATTGCGGGGTTGTTGCCTTGAGCAAGGCTGTTCGCCTGATTGGTCTGAAGACCAGCCGCCGCATTGGTGTAATTGCCGTAACCCTGCGATTGTGCGAGAGCCGGATTCAGATAGTTCGCCATTCCCTGAAACTGAGAAATGGCACCATTGCTGTAGTTCTGTAGACCAGCGGCAGTGCCAGCAGCACCATTGCTGTAGTTCTGCCCAACCGTCGAACCGTTCGCGATACCCTTGGCAATCGCATCAGTAGGATTGGTGCCGAAATTCATCTGTTGCTGAAGCTGAGAAAGCGTCGAATTCGCTTGGGTGTTTGTCCCTTGCGTCATCACTCCATTCACGGCATTGGTCGCGTTGGTGAGTGCCGACGTGTTACCGTTCCGGGCAAGATTTTCAGTGCCGTTCAGAGCGTCAAGCGTTGCGTTGGACTGATTGGCAACTGTGCTGCCTTCGAACTGCTTTGGCGCACCTGATTTAATCAGTTCATCGAATTTCTTGTAGTTTTCGAGAAGGTACGGCTTCGCCCCATCCCACGGCTCAACTTTGGTGGTACGTTCCTTTGGAGTGCTTGTCATTATAGCCTCTTAACGAGTTCTTTTTGTTCTTGCTCAAAGCCTTGGGCTTTAAGGATGTTATGAAATTCCTTGCGGGGAGTTCCCACCAGTTTTGTGAAGCCCTCGTGTTTGAGGAATTCACAGAATTGCTTTTGTGCCGCGATGATTTCCCGAAGAGCCTTGCCCTTCTCACCACCGATCAACAGCACATTGCCGATCAATTCACCGTCAATGCGGACCAGTTCAACGACAGATGCCGCATGATCCGTAGTGATCAAATGCCATGCTTCAGCGCGCAATTTGACGAGTAATTCAGCTTCATCAAAGGGACCGGGGGCAATCTCCAATGCTGAGAGAAACCAACCACGAACCCTTGCGTATTCATCTTCGCTGAAACCGAAGTGCTTGATCATACCGCAAACACCACGTAGTCAAATGTTCGGGTGGTTGTCGCGGACGCATGCGTAACAACGAATGAACCGGCTGAAATCGCAGAAATCCAAGCGTTCTCGGAAGCAGCCGCCGAAGTCCTTGGCTGAAGGAAAATCTTGCTTGTTGAAGCTACCTTCGAATTGCTAACCGTTGTCGTGGTTGTCGAGTTGGCAAGCGTCACCGTGCCGGTGTTATCAAACTGCCGGACGACGTCGTTCAATACTCGTGCTACTTGGCGGGAATCCGCATGATTATAAACGCTTTCCATTTGGTTCTATTTAGGGAAAATACGCGTTTGCCTTAGCGTTTTCCCGCTGGCTGAGCGTCGAGTTGTACGGAATATGCCTTCTTCCAATCGCCGGAAATGTTGATACGAACACGCTGATATCGCGACCGGTTACGGACAGATGCGAAGCCAGTTTCGACATTACATTCGTTCAGCAATGACCAAGACATGTCTTCATTCGGCAGCTTTCGAGTTCCGATTTGAATTTGTGCTGTTCCGTCCCCTTCGAACAGCGGACGTACCGCGTTGACAATGGCTATGTCAGCACCAGTTTCGTTCGGGATATTTCGAGCAAGCTGGAATTCTGGCGTCTCGACAGATAGTTCCATTGTAGGACCGCCGAACGAGTAGACCGCTCCGGTAGCATTCATTCCCCACAACATGTTTTGACCACCTGCCCAAATCGGATCGTCAAATGAAGCAGGGACGTTATCGATTGATACGAAGGCGTCCAACTGATCAATTGTCCAAGGAAGAGATACCGAATTGAATAGGAAGTGCGTTGTTGCGTCGGCAGTTGTCCATTCGCCAGTGACGTAGTTGAAGATAAGCAACTTGTCAGGCGTACCAGAGACAGCGTCCTTGGACGCGAACTGCCAATAGATCAGCGTTCGGCGCGGATCGGCGGCAACCGTCATCAATTTCGCTTGGCTTAGGTCGGCATTGTCGAGGAACCAAGAGTCAATTTTACCGATACCAATCGGGGTCAAATTGCCTTGTTCAAGTTTGTAGAAACCGTCATCCGAAAGAAAATAGTGCTTTCCCTCTACAGTGATGATGGATTCAGCAACAGAGCAACCCTTACCAACGACGCGGTCCGTGAATTGGAAGACGTACGGTGCGCCAACGTACGACATTTGAACAATGCCACGCTGAAGGATCACGTAGGCGGAATCGTCCGTCACCAATCCCTGAATTGCGCCGAAGCCGTGGATGTCCTGAAAATCTGCTTGCGTGGCTGCTGAGAATGTCCAGTCAGACGGCAATTCGAGACCAGACCAGCGCACACGGTAAGGCACCGCACCGTCTAACGCATCGTATGTGTTAGCAAGCAGAATGAAGCCTTTGAATGTGTTGATATATCTGCCTTTCACCAACGTGGTAAGGTTGGCAAATTGCGTATCAACATTCATGTTGATGAATTGGGGTTCATCGTTGTAATTCGTGAAAATCTGGAGCGAACCAAATTCGGTCGTTTCCCAAGACTCGCTGTCGGTCGTGGTGTATCCGCCAACGCGGCTGATGTTGGTCCATTGCCGATCTGCCGGATTGAGCTTGTAAAGCTTGCTCGCGTTCGCGCCGTAGACCTTGGCATTGCCGTTCTGGTCCTGCCCGATTGCGGAACCAAGCGGACGGCTGTCCATTGCCGTATTGCTGTAGAGAGAGGCGGACTTGAGCGGAAACAGCGTCACCGCACCAGCACCGGCACCAAGACCGGGGCTACAGTTGTGCGCCTTGACGAGACCGGGATTGTTAAGGGCGGGAAGATCGGGCGTGAAGCTCGTGAACGGGATGTCGATTACTGCCAAGTCCGAGACTCCCAAATGATGGGGCCGGTCTGGCGTCCGCGACGGTCATCTTCGGCAAGAATGGAGAGTTCTTCCTTCAGGGCGGCATCTTCGATAGCAACGCCTTCAGGGTCTTTCAGCCAACGGAACGACTCTTTGAGCACTGCCCGAAGATAGATGTTCGGGAAGCGGTCAAACAGCCAATTGGATTGGATGTCAGTAAGAGCCGGGAACGATGTCCAATAGGCAATGCTTACTTGGTCGTCTACTTCACCCGATGCGCTTGGAACGAAGGTGAGGCTTTGACCAACTCGGTAATAGCCAACCTGCCCGTCAAAAATGTCCGAATTGGCGGGAGCAATCGGTTTGTACGTCTGTCCACTTTCTCCGGTGATCGCACGCATTTCCAGAAAATCGGACGGCAGTTCGGCGACACTATCGACCACGAAAAGCGTTTCGGTCTTTTCAGAAAGATAGTGCTTGGCAATCGGGCGAAGAGTAGCTTCGGCAAGCCGGATCATCGTGGTTACCGGGATGTCGTCGCGGATCGTGTAGGAAGTGATTGTTTCAAGAAGCTCATCATAGGTCATGCGGCTTACACCTTTAAGCTATTGGTGCGGAACTTGGCGTAATCCGGGTCATTGAGGCGACGAGCGAGGGCTTTTGGATCGTCAACGATTCCTTCTCTCAACCATTGGAAATACAGTTCGGCGGGAATTCCAGCGACCTTGACCATATTGGACAACTTACCGGTAGCGTTGAAATCGGCGGCTTCAGCGGCATTCTGATCAATCAAAGCCTGAACGCGTTTTGTGATTGTAGTAGTGCGGATATTCGATCCTTCGCGCGTCATGATCACCGTATAATTGGCGTTGTCCTCTACAATGATCGTTGCGCCATCCGGGACCAAATCCCCGGCAGTAAGAGTGTTCATTCGTCCACCTATTGTTTTTGTTCTTATTTAGGTTCGCGGACATTTCAGACGGCAAAAAAGAAAGAGCCCCTGAAGAGGCTCTTTCCATGACCTTGTGCCTTTTATGATTGATTATTATCGGCTCTAAGGTCGCTAATAATCTTAGCTATTAACGTCGAGGATCGACGCGTTACCGGCTTCGTTCATGCACTCAAGCGTAACTTCCGTGGTGAGAAGGTAAGCGTCGAAGTCACCAGTCTTGCCGAGTTCGCTCTTTTCAAACGAACGCGCGTAGGCAGCGTTCCAAAGCTCCGGGTCAAAAGCCAGAACAGCGGTCGAAACCTGCCAGTACGGATGGGCAATAAGATCGACCGTGCCGAAGTCAGAAACGAAAAGGTCAACCGCCTGATGGTTGGTCTTGTCCTTTGCGTTCTGCTGCTTCTGCTCGATACCAAACGAAGAAATCTTCTTCTTCATGGCAGTGCCGGTCATGACCTTCTTGGGGGTGCCGCCATTCACGAAGATGCCCTCAAGAGCGTCAAGAAGCATGTCTTCCGTAAATGCACGGTTCGTACCGGCAGTAACGGCACCAACAGCGCCACCGGAGTAGCCAGCGACGGCACCGGTATCGCCTACGTCGGCATTCGTCTTCACCCAAGCAATGGCACCGCCAAGCTTGCGGGTAGAACTGGAGTCGGACGGGTTAGCCGAAATGAAAGCAGCTTCAACGTCACGGCGGATTTCAAGACCCTTGTTAACAAGCTGGCGATTCAGTTCGTTCTTGGCACCGACCGTCTTGAAGGCTTGAGCCGAACCGGAAACAGCGACCGTCTTGGCGAAGGTCTGAGTCATGTTCGACAGCTTTTCCGGGATCGTGGACGTTGCGTCCGGAGCAACAGCACCATCAGCAAGCGCGTTGTTTGCGTTCGGAGCGGCGAGCGATTCACGGAACCATTCATGACGCTGGTTAGACGCCTTACCTTTACCAATAAGTGCGGTAAACGGGGTGATGGTCGGCGTGATATTGGAGATAACTTCCGAGAGGTCTTCGCGAGCGTTAGTCAACTGGTTAGTAGTAAGAGTAGGCATTTCCTTTCCTCAATAGAGAATTAAAGTGAGTTAAGATACGCAACGGCATCATTAACAGAACGGGTTTTGTTGAATTGGGTCTTGGCTGAATTGGCTTGACCGTTTCCCTTCGAAGAAGGCTGCTTCACCGAAATCGGCGGCTTTGTCTTCTCCAACTGCGGAACGATTTCCGAAACTGCTTTCTGAGACTTGATCGCTTTGTTAAGCTCATAAAGAAGTCCGACAATACGCCAGTCAGACACACCCTGAATTTCCTCCTTTGAGAAACCATTATCGACCAAAAGACCGGTGATTTCGCCAAGGACTTCTGCCGACTTCGCGCTATCCCGCATTTCGGGATATTTCTGTAAGAACTGCTTCTGGCTTTCTTGAAGGGTAAGCTGATGCTGTTCCTTCTCGTAAGCTTCGGTTTGCTGCCTGAGAGACATTTCCTGCTCATACAGGGCCTTTACCGCTGCTTCGCGCTTCTGCCATTCGTACTGAGCGAGCATAAACGAATGGGGATCTTCACGAAGAAGTTCTTCCCAATTCGGTTCAGGGTTTTGCGCAAACATTGCCCTGAGTTCCACCTTCGCTTGTTCGATACCCTGAAGCGCTGCCAGTTTGGCTTCGTTGATATCGACTTGCTGAAGCTGGTAAGCTTTACGCTGTTCAGCCAGTTCCTGAGTCTTGCGTGTATAGTCAGCCTGTCGCAGATAACTTGCCCGGATTTCCGAAAGCGGGACTTGATTGCCATCGATTTCGAAAAACTGTTCGGCTTCGTTATCCGGTGTCTCTACATCGGTTTCTTCCGATGCAGGTTCAGATTCAACATTGTCGTCCGTGTGCTCTACAGAGGAGTCTTCCGACATGTCGTCCATACGGTTGAGCATATCAACCGCGTCATTGATACTAAGGTCGGCAGTTCCCGTTTCGGGGATTATTGCTTCTTCTTCCATTCTATTTATAAAATTCCTAAACTGTAATTTGACTTATTTAGCGAAAAATGATGCTCAATAAGGATATTTCTGCATTTTATTCTTCAGAAAGTTCGTCCCTTCGCGCTTCAAAAATTCCCGCTTCAACATATTTAGCGATTCGATCATTTACGAGTTTGAAGCCGTGTGACAACGCATGAACATTCGCCAGTCTTTCACTATCGCCGATGTCTACAGCCTTGAATGTCGCGAAAATGTCGCTTTCAATGCTGTCCATGATCAGCTTGAAATCTTCGTTTTCCTGAAGGCGTTTCGCGACTTTGGCTTTATCGATTACAGTTACGGTTTTCATTGGAAATTCCCCATCGGATCGCGCGGCATCGACTGTTCAAGCTTCAGCCGTTCGACTTCGACTTGTGCGGCGTATCTGGCTTCTATTTCTGCTTTCTGAAGAGCGAAGTCTTGCGCCATCTTATCGCGCTCGAAATCCTGTTGAGCGGCAAGCTTAGCCATCTGGAATTGACGGTCCTCATTGGCAGCTTGTGCTTCAAGTTGCGCCTTCACCTTCTCCATTTCGATCAATCCGGCGTTCGGATCGACGGGCGGCGGGGGCGGCGGCGGGGGCGGCAGGGTAGACGGATCAGTGAAGAACAACGCGGTGTTCTTGAAACCTGTAGTTTCGGCAAGCTTCGCCAAAGTTGCATAGACTTGCTGATGTGCCACGATGGGCGTGCCCAGCAGTTGCATTTGATGGTTCAGAATGTTCGTAAGCTGAGCGGCTGATTGGTCACGGCTCATAACCCCGAACGCGACGGACGTTGCCACGTCGTAATCAGTGCTGAATTCGTCCAGCGGAATCGCTTGGTTCGTCAACCGGGAAACCAGTTCGGCGGCTTCTTCCGGCTTCTGAATGAGTAAATCGACAACGATCTTGACGAGGTACTTATAGCCAGTGTCAGCGAAGAACCGGCTGGTGTTCTCGATAAGAAGCTGAGACGCGTTCGAACGAAGGTTTGCGGCGGTCGCCGAAGTGCGCTGGAAATCTTCCGCGTTCACTCCGATCATCGTCGGACCAGTGCCGGTGCTGAATTCCAGCGATTGCGACAGTTGGTCAATTACGGGGATAGCGTCCGCACCAGCAAACGGCGGAACATTGAAGGAAATGCCGCCTGTCGGGTCTTGCGAGCGGACAATCTGTCCAGCATGCGAGTTTAGAAGGTCATCGATGTTCGTCGTATCGGGGTTGACGATCTTGATCGGATTGACGTGTAGCGACAGGTTGTCGAGCACATTGCGGTACATCCGCGTAATCAAAATGTGATCGTCGGCAAGCCGATCCGCAACACCAAGTGAAAACAGGGTGTCCGCGATGGGGAACGGGCAGAAAGCCGCGTACGGGTAAAACTTGCTAACTTCGGTGTAATCAAGCAGTACAGGGCGGTTTTCGAGGTCGCCGCCGATAGTCAACCGGTAGTGACGTGCTTTCTCGTCCTTGCCAGCCTTGATTTTCGTGTAGACCGTGTAGACTTCGACATCGTCCGGACCGACACCTTGTTCACCGGCAAGGTCTTTGCTCCTTTCAAGCGCGATTCCGTCCGTTTTGTCGGACGCATCGGGGAGGGCGTTGACCTTCTTCGCGTCATATCCCCATTCGATCAGATCAGCCTTGGTACAAGTCTTGCGGTGTCCTTGAATTTTCGCCGCGATACCGCCCGTTTCGTTGTCAAACTTGGCGTCTTTCGAGACGATAAAATCTTCAGGAGCTACGGATAGGATATTGAAGCAGGGAATGCGCTTGACTGTTCGAACTTTCACGTCGCGCGTCTCTACGATGCCCATTGGTCCGGGTTGCGTCTGTGCCTTTCCGAGTTCTTCGATGATGATATGTCCGGCTTGCTCTTCCTCATACAGCGATACAAGAGTTTCGTTGGGAACGCTCTTCAGAAGACGCGGAAGCGACTCTTCGGTGTAAGTTTCAAATTCGGCGGTAACAACGCCAAGACCAGTCAGAAGACCATGCTGAATCCACGGCTGAAGATAAGCGCCATGGCTGTTCTTTGTCTTCAAAATCCAATTGACGACTTGGGTTTGCTGGCGAGCAATCGCTTCATCTTCCGGACCAACACCGCAAAATTCAACGACGTTTTCCGGAGCATCGAAAATGCGGATAAGCTGTCCAGAAAGCCAGTCAATGTGCTGCTGAACCTTCGGTGAAACCCACTTCGATTTGCCCTTTATTTTGTCATCGCCGGGGAGAGCTTCACGCTTGTAGTGCTTAAGCGCTTGCTCTTGCTTGTTGGCAATGTGGCTGTTTGACCACTTGACGGCGGATTTCAATTGGGGAGTAATCGAATTGAGAATGGATTCTTCGTTAGTCATAAACTGTCTCTGCTGAGAGGAATTTACGACTATTTAGGGAAATCAACACGTTCACTCGTAAGACTGAAGCCAGTCGTATTTGATCGGCTGAGACCACGAATATTTGCTGGCATAACGCGTTTTCGAAACCGAGAACGTCAAAGCAAGAGCGTCGAAATGGTCGGGAGAACGTCCAATCCGCTTCTTGGTTGCCTTTTTTTCCTCAATCTTAATTTTACCGCTGGTGTCGTCGTACTGGACCGATGCAAGTTCTTCGATCAGCTTCGCCTCATTCGGGATAGAGACGTTTTCTGATGCGAACCAGTCGCGCGTTTCCCAATAAATCTGATCCTTGAAGGAGACGTATTTTTCGGGATTCCGTGTCGGTTTGCCTTTGTAAACCGCGTTATAGGTCGGAAGCCCCCAATCCCTGAGATTTGACCAAACACCATTACCCAAGCCCGTTCCATCAACCGCAATTACAGCCGGTCGAAGGTGCTTCGGTGTCTGCTGGTAAAGGTCTCTAACCTTCTCTGAGAGTTGTGTCGGGTTAAGTCCCTGCCACTGCTTGAATTCAAGCACCTTGTTATCGTGCCTGATTGCGAGCACGGACGAGTCTTTACCAGCGGATGCCGGATCGAGACCCCAAAGGATCGGGACGTTGTCGGCGGGAATAGCATCTTCGTTGAGAACAGCCGCATCGATCAATTCTCGTGGAATAAGCCCGTCCACGTCGGTCAATGGGAACTCACCTTCGATCATCACCCGATAGTCACGGGAGGTAGGACCGCCATACGATCTTGCTGTTTCTTCGAACGTCTTCGGATCGTAATTCGGACTATCCCAAAAGGTGCCGTGGACGTGCGTGAAGATGGACGAAAGTTCGGGGTCACACCAAGTACGCCAGAAGTATCCGGACGCTCGCGAAGGGTTGGAAATTATGCAGAGCTTGGGATTGGGATCGGCGAAGATACCGCCAAGACCTTCGACAAACACTTCATCGTCAACACCGGTCGACTCGTCCACAAACACGAAGTTGTTGCGCATGTGGATACCGCGAATGGACGAAACGTTGTCCTTGCTGGCAAGGCGGTATTCGCCGAAGCAGGACGCGGGATTTCTTTTATGCGAAATGCGTTTTGCGCCAACGTCGAAGGCTTGATTGAATGGCGGTGCCATTCTTTCATGGAACTTCAAAATCTCCTTCCAAGTGGTCGCTTGTAGGTTCGGTTCCGAAGGACCAAGAATGGAGACCTGTACTTCGTCATGGCAAATGAGTGCCCACCAAAAGCAGACTGACAATACGAAAGTTTTACCGAAACCAGTGCCGCCCTTGAAGGAAATGCGGCGATTGGTGCGGAAGGCTTCGCAGAACTCTTTCTGCTTTGGGCTGAGAGTGGAGTTAAAAACCTGCTTCGCGAAAACTCCCATGTCTTCACGATAGAGGGCGATTAGCGCGGCGAGTTCTTCAGCTTGGTTTTGCTTGTTTTCTGTAGTGGACATGCCGGTATTTAGAAAACCGGCTTTCTCCGCTACTTGTCGTCGCTATCCTTGTTGAACACCCGCAACAGAAACGAACCGATATCGTCCTTCAGCTTCCCCGGATTGTTCGCGTAGTCCTTACCGATGGCGATTAGAGCTTCAGCCAGCGACATGCCAACCACACCAAGCAAGAAGCCGATTGCGCCCCCAATCTGTGGCGCTGTCACTGCGAACAACACGATTACGAAGGGTGTAAGGAACGCTGCGCACAAGGCACCGACAGCACCAGCTATCATTCGTTCCCAAATCGAACCATTCTTGTTTACCAGAGCGCGAATGATGCCCCCTGCCAATCCAGCGACAAGGTGACTTGGCTGGACGCCAATGGCAGCGAGCCAAGCGGCAATAGTGCTAAACATCCGAGTCATCCTCAATAACCTTTGGTTTCGGAGTGACATCGATCAGTTTGGATGTTGCCATGCGCTGCGCTTCAAGGAGCATCGCGCCGATATCGTGCGTGTGATTGACTTCGACCTTCTGTTCGCTTGGTGCTTTAGACAGTGAGATTTCGCCGAGCCACTGTGCCGCCTTGATGCGTTCTCTTAGCGCCGCAGTGTCATCGTTCATGACGTCACGCATGAACTGAACGACTTCCACCGATGCGGATTTGGCAAGCTCTTTTGCTTCTTTGGGAGTAGCCACGCGACCACCGGTCTTTTCCCGTCCCTTTTGGAAACCGATCTTCTTCAGGTGCTCTTGCCATTCAGGCGATTGCTTCCGTTCGCGCTCTTGATCGGTAACGGTGCGCTTGCGCCGTCCTTTCTTGCGCGGCAGTTCCGGAATTACGTCCAGTTTGATTTCATTGCCGGTCTCATTATCGATTTCGTCACTCAACGACTCGTCCTCCGATTAGCGTAAGAAAAACTTCCGCGTCTTCATCGGTCGCAAAATCGATGATGAAATGAGAGGCATCAATTTGTATTTCGAATGGCTCACTGATAAGCGGGCGAATTGGACGGGTGAACTTGCGGATCACCCACGCGTCAAAATCGTTGTCGTCACGCGCCTTTTGCATTTCGGCTTTGTAGCCATTTGGGAATTCAAATTTGATTTTCACGCTTGCTTTTCTCTGCGAATTAGTTTTTCCCTTATTTAGGAACGGAAGCCCTTTGAAAGGAAAATGGAATGGCATCTGCTTTGGAACTGCTGAAGAGTTTTGTTCAGAAGAAAAACCCGTCCGTTGACGCTTTCGTAGCGGATGCAGAGAAAATCAAAACGGCAATTCAGAAGGATCGTGTATCCGGTCGCTCGCCAGTTCGGCTTAATGGCACGATTTATATGTTCGATCTGTTGGGCGAAACGCTTGGGATCGACGGCAGAGAAAGGGCGCTTGATGTGTTGACGAAGTTACAGTCTTCAGCACATGACGAAGATGACACTGAATTTCGGGGAGTTATCGAGAACACATATGGTGGTACATCGGTAGCTGAAGGACAGCCGAAGCGTCGTGGACGGAAGCCGAAGGATCAGGTTCAATCGCGCAAGAGCGTTGATCTGTAGGCGAAAAGCTAAGTATCGGCATAGGGGCGGACTTCGGTCCGCCTTTTTCGTTTGGTCCGGATTTTTCAAAATTCTCAAAAATTTTGCGCGCGACCATATAAGAAAGTAGAGGCGCACAAGGGGGTAGGGCCACCCTGTACCGCCCCCGTATCGCCCTCGTTCAGGCGCGTGCGATCACCCGCTTGACGCTGGTCGCTGTCCACTGTCCGCCTCGTGGCGATTGCTTGCCCGCATCGTTCAGTGCGTCGGCGATAGCCTGTAGTGTTTCGCCCGCATCCCGGAGCTTCTGAACCAACGGCAGCACCGAAGCAGCGAACCTATCCGCCTTAGCCTTGGCTGCTTCATTGCGCTTCATGGTCTTATCGCGCATGCCGCCGAGCTTCACGCCACGTGCCTTTGCCGCCTGAAGCGCTGCCTTCGTCCGGGTGCTGATGAAATCGCGCTCTTGCTCTGCCAAGGCGGCATAGATGTGGAGAGAGAACTTATCGGCATGCGGCATCGACGCAACGCGAAGCTTAACCTTCGGATCGTCCATAATGGTAGCGATGAACGACACCTTACGAGACAGCCTGTCCAGCTTGGCTACGAGCAATTCAGCACCGGTCTTGCGGGCAAGGGCAAGCGCTTCGATCAGTTGCGGGCGATCATCATCACCGCCCGATTGAATGTCCCTGAATTCGCCGATTATCTCGTATGGAACTTCGGAATACTGCTCAAGGTAAAGCGAGATATCCCGCGTCTGTGCCTCAAGACCAAGCCCGCTCTTGCCTTGTTCGGCTGTCGAAACGCGGATGTAGGTAATGTACTGCTTCATGGAAAATGTACTCCTGTTAAAGCAGTATTTAGCATCCACAACAGTTGAATGTCAAAGGTCAACAGACGTTGTGCGTGATAAATGAAGGAAGAGGAAGGTTGTGGTCATCTTCCGGGACACAACCTCGTCGCCTGTCGCCTGTGGATCAGTCGGACAACGGGTATAGGCGACAGGCGCACCGCACATTGCCGGAACATTTCAAGAAAGCCACTGGACTGAAAAGCACTCGTGCGGGTTAGTTGTTTGGAGCGCACCGACAAAAACACCGGTCAACACCAAACCAATTTGGGATTTGCGCACGATTTGACTATTTTCATATGCAACCGAAGTTCAGACAGGAGAGACGATTGCCAAAGACCAGTTTGAAAATCCCCGAACAACTGAAGGTGAGATTTCCCGGATATGAATCCCTTGCGGTAGGGCGCTTCTCTGTCGTCTGTAGCGTCGTGCTCGCCATGTTCTGGACGCTGGTGTTTGCCCTGTTGACGTTGTTCGGACACACGGTTGTCCAAGCGGCGGGGCTGTTGTGATCCGGGCGGGTTTTGGAGAGTTTCCGGGCGGTCACGCGCGGCGCGCCCGTAATGTGATCAACGGCAGAAGTATTCGTAACAAGTTCATATTTTGCTCATATGTTACACTATTACATGGAAAATCGAGAACGTGGCTGGTCGCAATGGATTGGCTGGCTTCGTCTTCGCGCGTCGTTCCTCGCGCTCAGTGTAACAGGTGCTTGGATGATGTGTTGGACAAGGGCTTCGCGCGAGTCTGTTATTGATAGTCTAAGAGAAGTATTACTTTGATTCATTATTCAGTCGATTTTTATATGCAACGTTTTTCTAAAGACAGACCATCTATAGAGAATCGCTGCGCTTAAAAATCGACTCAAATATGCCTCTCTTAGACTCATAGTAACAGACTCCCGTCTCGTGATCCCGAATTAGTTGTACTGAACAGAGCCCTGTTAAACTGAGCGACGAAGGAGCGAAGACGAAGCCAGTCGAAATTCAGAATCAAATGAAGTTATTTCTTCTACGGAATTTCACTTAGTGCTTGAAGGTACTATGGGAACGCTATATAATTCGAAACACGGTTCAAGAGACATATTGTGTCGGGTACATCCACCTGAGCCGAAAATAAATCAAGACATCGTCAATTTTTTTGAAATAACGCACGTTTTTGTGTGTCTCTGTAGGTGTCGAGATTACTATATACTACAGTTGATGCAAAGTCCGGGCAAATGACTCTGTTATCAACGGGTCATTGTTGAACGGCTTTGCATCGAGTTTCCTGATAAAATAGTACGTGAAAGAAGTCTATTGAAAGGTCTCTGTGTTCCTGCCCGGACAGCACAGAGACCTTTTTCATTTGTACTTTAACTTTTCACGGAAACTCGATTAATGAAGCAGAAACTTTTTCTTATGGATGCCGGTGTAGCGAGAGGCAAGACACATCAGATTGTTGAGCACCTTGCCACGACAGACACCAAAGCCATCATCGGCACCCAACAGCACAAACTCTCCCTCGAAATCAAAGAACGGCTTATCGCCAACGGCGTGAGCGAAGACGAAATTTTGGTCATCTCGACCAAGACGGACAAGAAATGCCGGTCAAAGTTCCGCTCGGCTGTCGCTTCCGGGAAGTACCGTATCATCTTCGCCGATCATTCGGTTGTGCTTGGTAGATATCCCGGCACCGAACAATACGACCTCTTTATTGACGAGGTTCCGACCATCGAAAAGACTGTTCGGTTTAAGAAGATGCCCAAGCGGATACAGGAAGTGATGAACATCCTGTTTGATCACCAGATCACGGCGGAAAGCAGCTATTACGAGCTTCGTTTGACACCGCAAGTCGCCTTGGAAATCGAAGCGATCTTGAAGGAGTACCGCAACGAAGACGAAGACTCGGTCATTTCCTACAACAAGAAGTTTATCAATCTTTGCTACGCAATCACCAACAGTCAGGATGTTCGTGTTGAAGTCCGGGCATCGGAAATCCTTCAGTGGAAGGCTGGTGAGACCCCGTACGTCACCTTCTATCAGTCGTTTAAGCCGTCGATCATTTCGGTTTACCGATCCGCCACCATCGCCGCTGCTAACATCCACAATGCTGATTTCTTTCATCAGTGGCAGGACGTGGCAGATTTTGAGGACCATCCGCTTTGCGAGAATCTTCGCAAGGATGTTTCCGAACTGAAGTCCCATCTAATCAAAATTTGGTTCCTGTCGGAAGAGCATGGCACTTGGTACAGGCTGAACCAACTCGGTTATCAATATTTCCTCGATTGTGTGGCTGATGCGGTTGCCGCCCATCCGGAACTCGGTAATGCGCCTTACATCTTCTGTACCCGCAAGGCTGACGAAAACGGCGATCCCTATCATTGGAAATATGAAGGCAAAGGTCTTCCCGGCATCCGCCTTCCTTCCAATGTGAAGGGTATCGATGGGTTTAAGCACATCAACATTGCTTTACACCTTGCCCCGGTAAACCCGCCCCCGGCTGTCTTCAATCACAAGCGTGACCGGTATGATCAGACAAGCGAAGACGTGAAGGAGTCGATCCCTTACGAAGGACAGTACCAGTTCATGGCGCGCACCAGCATTCGTGACTATGCGAGCGATGCAGAGGTACATTGTGTTGTCTTGGATCGTGCCGCCGCGAACGCGCTTCAGCGGAAGTTTAAATGCGCCGACCCCAAGCCGCTTGATATCGGCATTCCTGAGTTGTGGGGAGTTCAGGTCGAAGCCGCGACATCTACCGAACGGTCAAAGAACAGCCGCGCGCGTGCGAAAGCCATTCGAGACGACCACGCACGTACCGAGCAGTATGACGGTTTCAAGATCATTCATTGGGAGAAGAAGGAATCCAAGTTCCTTCGGCAAAACCCAATGGACTGGTGGAAGCTCACTTCGAAGTGCGAGGAAGACGCGAACAATCCGGTCTTGCCAGCGAACGCACCCCGCCCGCAATTCAGGGAAGGCGATCTAAGCGACCTCAATAACCACAAGCTCAAGGGAAACATCAAATCCACAAAGCTTGCGATCCTCGATATTGACGAAGCGAGGTTGCCGCCCAAGCCGCTATCTGATTTCCTTTACGATTGTGGTTGGTCTCATTTCATCTATGCGTCACGCTCCAACACGGCGGACCTTTACAGCTTTCGCGTTGTCATTGGACTTTCCGAAGCAGTCAATGCCGAAAATTACAGGCGCATTATCGAGTTGGTGGTTGCTGACATTTCCACCTATTTTGAACTGGATAAGCGCCCGAAAGACTATCCCATCGACCGAAGCAAATTGTCTATCAATTCCCGGTTCTTTAGCCCTACCGTTCCTGATAGCGGGCATGGTTTCTTCATCAAACGCCACATTATGTCTGGTGGTATGGCTTTCGAAGCCAAGTTTCTTGACGTGAAATGGTTCCTTAGCCGTAATCAGGTCTTCGACCCTGAAGCAGCCGCAACATTTGAGAATGCCCCGGCACCAAAGGCTACTGCCGAACGACTGGACCCCGAAGCGATCCTTGCCAAATGGGAAACGAAGCCCGGAGAAGGCAAGGGGAATGAGCATCTGTTTCGATGTGCCATCGAACTGAAGAAGAACGGCTGGACTGAATATGAGACCAACGCATTCCTGTCCACGGCATGCGAGCGCAATCGTTTTGGCGAAGGCACCGACCGTGACGCTAAAACGACTGTAAGAAACGTATACGCATGGAAGGGGAACCGCTCCCCTTCGGCGGTTTAATCAGCAACCCAACTTTCATTTGAGCACGAAAGGACATGAACGACACCACTACTCAGTCCACCATTATGATTCACGGCATCGCGCGTCCGATGTTCCCGATTAAGAGCATTGATAGCATCACCGAACCCGAAGTTAACGCGGGTATCTATGCCCTAATCTGCCTGAAGACAGGTTCCATGTATGTCGGGTCTTCCGGCAACATCGCAAATCGGGTGCGAAGTCACTTTACCCAACTCAACCAAAACCAACACCCAAATCACCTTATCCAGAACCAATTCAACGGCTTTCCCAACGATTGGGTATGGGCCTTCCTTGAACCAATCGCCGACTTGAATCGGCAAGCAATATACCGCCGCGAACACGGCTATATCAAAAGCGGTTTGTTCGACCTCAATATTGCCCCAACGGCATGGAGCAAGAAGCGGAACACCAAGAAGCGATAACGCTTAACCGCCCAATTTCCAATTCCACTAAATACATTCAGGAAACGAAGCCGGTCGCAAATTGGCAGTTTTCCTGCCAATGGATCGGAGTCGTATTCCCTATTACGTGACTTTACCAAGGCTCTTCAGAAACCAATGCGACCGGTGTTTCTGAAGAGCCTTTTTCATTTTAGAACAGGAGAATATTTCACATGCCAACACTCATTGGAAAGAAGACCGAAGCCACCGAGAACCGTGTTCCCACCGAAGCCGAATGGATCATCTATGATCTTATGCGGAACAAGAATATTCCGATGGCGTATCGGACTCATGCTACCGCGTACATCCTGAATAGCGTCCCCACCACCGAAGAGATTGTTGACGGCAATGTTGTCGTTGATGTCGACACGTTCTTCAGCGGTAGACGGACCTATTGAAGCCGCCAACCCGGCTTAATCCCCGCCCAACACACCAATTTTCTAAATATTCCGTCCGGTTCGCTGAAGGGCATTTTCCCATTGCGGCAAGACCGCAAACAGCGAACCGAACACCATTCAAAAAAATAGGAGAGAAATAATTTAAATGACTAATATCCCGGCAACTATCAGCGCCGAAACGCGCGAATTCCTTGCCTCTAAGACGGTCGAAGCATTCGAATTCTTGTATGACCTGATGAAAGATGAAACCGCATCTGTAAGCGAACGTATCCGTGCGGCTGAATGGCTTTTAGAAGCAGCGTACGGCAAGTCCAAGGTAATCGACCCGGACAAGGTGAATGCGAGGCTACGAGCCGCAAATACAATCTTGTTAGCCAAGCAGGCTAAAGCAAACAAGGAAGCCCGCGCCCGCGAATTCCTTATCTCAAACATCGCTAACCTCGCGGCTGAAGAAAATGGTGCGGGGAAGTCGGAATGATTAACAGCACCGACGATAACCGCACCACGAACAACGTCATGCGCCATGAGTACCGCGTTCTTTCCGATGCGGAGAAGGCAAGCATGAAAGCCATCAAGAACAAGGGCGCTGAACTGCTTGACCTGATCGAAGGGCAGGGCGCAAGCCGCGAACTGTCCATTGCCCGGACGAAGACCGAAGAAGCGGTCATGTGGGCAGTTAAGGCGCTCACGAAGTGAAATCGCTAAATACCGCGTACTCAATATTCAACAGGAGAAATTTCAAAAATGGATAAAGAGACTACCAAAGCGGAAATCTATGCGACCCTTACGAAGATGGCAGAAGCGAGCGGCTTGAAAAACACGAGCATGTTTTTCATCGATCCTTCGACACTGCCGGAAGCCGCCAAGCCCGCTACCGTCACCGAAGCCGAATTGTTCAATGAAGCGCTGTCGTCGCTTCGGGAAATCGTGCGCGACGAGGCTATAGCCAATCCGGTTCGGCTTGAGGCTATTCGCTTCCAGCTTAAGAATTCCTACCACCTTTCCGAAGAAGCAAAGCGCGTCGAGTAATCCCACACCAGACATAGCACGAACGAAAGAACCCGCCGATTGGCGGGTTTCGTTTATCTGGCTGTTGCGTTCCGTAGTGCGTCGAGAGACCGCCGAAATTCGTCATTGACGCGCTTTTCCAGTTCTCCCGGCTCACCAGTACCCGACGCCAAATCAAGCGCTTCTATCACGCTCCATTCGTCCACAAACGCGGCTTCTGTTGCGGTCATCCGATCCGACAAGAATTTGTTGGCGTTGGCGAGCGCTTCGGCATCCTTCACCATCTGTTCAATCGTCTTGGTCTGCTGATCCACGGCAAGCGTGAGCGTGGCGTTCCGTTGCTCAAGGACGGCTATTTCAGCAAGGGTGATGCGCCTGTACAGGAGAAAGCCGCCCGACGTGGCGACCAGTGCGAGAATTAGACCGATGATGATGTAAAGGTTGAACTGATTGAGCATCTACTATGTATGCGCGGATGCCGAAATTTTCCCTGAGATAAATGACCACTTTTATTGACCGCTACCCTACCGAGACACCACGGCGCACATTTAACGCAAATTCGCGAAATCTGCCGTCCGCAACGCATTGTGTCTCAGGGTGTTCAGCGCGGCATTTTCAAAAGATTGAAATGAATGTGCCGCTTCAATCACTATACGTTAAGTTGATTTGCCGCTATTTCTGCGAGTAGATCGGCAGTCAGCCGGTTTGGGGGAACAGATGTCCATAAAGATTTGGATCGCGGCGCTTCTTTTTGGCGCGTTCGTTTGGTTTGTAGGGGAAAGCGGCGGTCCGGTGATTGCTGCCGCCTTCGTCGGGGCGGTTGGTGTTGCCAACTCATTCTACCATGAACGCAAGACGGCGGAGCTTGATAAGCGCTTGGAAGACCTGTCGTGGCGGCTACGTCACGTGATGAAAGACGGGTAGGGGCGAATATGGAAAAATTCTTTTTGGGCTTACTGAGGCTGTTTATTATCGTCGGCATCCTCTTTCTATCCCTCGTGTGGAGTGGAATAGGTCTGTGCCTCTGTCTTACCCCGGCTTTATATGCCGCTGTTTGGCTGGCGCGACAGGGTGAAAGCGGAGCGGCTATGGGTGTTTTCGTTCTTGTGCTGGTCGCAACTGGATTGCTTTCTGTGTACTGGAAAGCCCTAAGCCGAGTCGTTGGCGTTTTCCACCTTGGCAACCGCGTCATTTTGGGCGGCACTGAAAAGTTGCTTGCCGATCTGGACAATCGGATTGCCGGGATCGATGTGGATTAGGGAAGTTGCTCGGTCCGACCTTGGTGCGCCTTTGTCTCCTATATCGCGTGGCGCGATCCCGGCTGAAAACACCACCTTGCCGCGACGTTGAAGCCTGTATAGCGTCATCAACGGTCACGTTGGGGGTTCACATGCGACTGATTCCGCTCCTGCTTGCATTAATGATAGCCGCACCCGCGTTTGCGGTTGAGGATTTGCCGCGTTTCAAGATCGACTATTACATTTACGCATATAGCGACACGACTGACGAGCAGAAACAGGCGCGTCTTAACGTGGTCCACTACTTGTCCGGTGTTCGAGATCATCTTTGGTGGGAGTGCGAATACGAGGTCACCATTAAGCAATTGCTTGAAGGCGCAAATATGCAAATTAAGGCGGCTCGCATGACTATGGACGATGCACGCTTTGATAAGTTCCTTGAAGATACTCCATTCGGTGACATGGTGTTCCTTTCCCTTCACAATGAGGCGCTGTACGGCAAAGCAGAACCGTGCTCGAAATAGTCCGAGGGGATCGAAGTGCATCAAGTTTGGAGAACGCTCACCGCAGCACTGGTGATGGGACTGATTTGGTTGGTGTGTGAATATGTTTCCGTGACCACAGCGGTGGTCATCGTCGCGGGATTGGTCGTCGTGTTGGAAGGAAGCATCAAAGACCGGCTGGACGATATAGGCAAGGCGCTGGAAATGCATAGTCGGAAGGTCTTTCCGGAACTCTGGAATTGAAGCGTGTTTGTAGGATTCGACAACTTCCAATCTCCGCACCCGGACTTTACCTTCGCGCGTGATTCTTGAAAGAGGTATCGCCGAGATGGAAGAAGTAAGCTTGTACGCCTATCAGGTTTCACCGCCGAATGACGAATTGCTCTACTTCGCGGAAACGTTTGAGGAATGCCAAGCCGCCGCGTTGGAGGAACGTCGGGAATTAAAAGAGGGTAGTCCCGACGACGAACCTGAAGCCATGGCTATCTACCGCTGTTTGGTGAGGATGCCCGATCAGCAAACGTTGCTTCGCATTCTGAACGAAGAAACCAGCCCCATCGAAGCTTGCGTCGTGGAACGCAAGTTGGTCGCGCTGGTGACGGATTAGTCCGAAAAGGGAATGGGCACCTACCTGCCGACCTAAATTCCTTGGCTCAACAGGGACATGAAAGATGGGCTTACTGGCTGAAATACAAAACGATGCGATTTCGGATGATAAATCCGTCTCTGCGCTTCTTCGTAAGTGCTTAGTACTCGCCCACAATTTGGACAGTGATCTTCTGGAAGATTGGGTCCGTTACGAATTGAATGGCTACCCCACAGATGTTGAGGTGCCGGCGTACCGCCGACTCCTGATGATCTTCAAAGTGAGCGGCGCGAATCCGGCATACCAGATCAATAATGCTCCGGTAGCGACGGCAGCAGTTGTCAGCGTGAGCAAGATAGACGATATCCATTACCTCAAGTACCGCCATGCTATTGGGACGATTAACGCACAAGAACTCAAGGATGCGGAACTGATGCATGTCGATATGATGAATTTTGCGCATCTCCTTCCGGGGAAGGTCACCGAAAGGAGTTATTCAATTCACGCATTCTGGGGCGAAATTTCCGCTTCAATGGTGTTAGGCATTGTTGATGCCGTCAGAAACAGAGTGCTTGAATTCGTGCTGGCGTTGTCGAAAAAATATCCAAATGCGGGCGAGATTGGCGGTATAACAATTAAGGAGCCTACGGTGGAAAAGACGCTCAATCAGATATTCAATACTACAATTAATGGCAGTGCTGGCGTAATCGGTAACGCAGATAGTGCGACAGTCAACATCACGGTCAATCAAGGCAATTTCGCCGAACTTCGGCAGCAACTGACCCAGTCTGGGATAAATGAGGACGATATCAAGGAGCTTGAGGCAGCAATCGCAAGTGAGCCTCAGATCGGTTCTGACAAGAAGTACGGACCAAAAGTAGGACAATGGGTAGGCAAGATGTTGGGTAAAGCCGCGTCAGGTGCATGGAATGTTGGTCTGCATGTGGGAAGCGCCGTTTTGGAAAAGGCGCTGCTAAGCTATTACGGACTCTGATGAGGCGCACTAAAAGCCATGTCTCTAATCAAAGAATTCTACTCTGATTCAGCGGGTCTTAGAATTCGTTTACATTGCCCGAAATGCGACGAACCAATTGATAACGAAGTTGAAGACGCTTCGTTCGATTGGACCAATGATCGTATGTCAGATGGGATCGACTCCGCCGAAAGCACCATAGCTTGCTTAAACTGTAGTGAGGAATATGAGGTTCAAGTGGTGGCGAAGCCCGGTGAAAAGGAAGTCAAAATAGCGAAACATCCCGACGTCACAATAAGCTACCATGATGACACATTTGACGGCGATGTTGATGCACTTTTTGACGACTACGTTCCGTACGACGCATTCGAAGTGTATCAGCATTCACGGGACGAGATCGAACTTATCGACCTCAGTCCCGCATCCCTTTTGCCTGTCAAACAGCCACTGTTGAGGATGCTGTATATTCAGCACGTCGTGATGCTGGAGGCATATCTAAGCGACCGGCTGATAAACATCATTCTGGACGACAATGAAAAGCTGATTGCTCTGGTCGGAGCAATCCCGCAGCTACGTGACTCAACGCCCAAGCTGATCGACATCGCAAAAGACCCCGAATACGTAAAGAAGAATGCAAAAGCGTACTTGCATGAGTTTTCGTTCCACAGGTTCGGGGAAGCCGCCAAGCTTTACCGCGCGGTTTTGAAGGTCAACATTTTCGCCGACGACGCCAATGCCAAAGAAATGGACGATATCACGGTAAAGCGGCATCACCTTGTACACCGAAACGGGCGAGATAACGAGGGTAATGTAGTTTCCGTGAATCCGCTAAACGTGCTTCGAGTGCGCGCTCTTGCGGATGAGATGGTAGAACGGATCGAAACCGCCTATGAAGAATATCGGCTTGAATTAGCCACCAAGCGATCTGGAAAAAGACCTTGGCGTAAACGGTGAAGCTGCGTCCCTGAACGTGAAGCCGCGCAGATGATCGATGCTCGTGCCGCTCATCGCTGATGATAATATACGGTTACCTCGTATCCGCGTTATCTTTGCTCATTGTGCTGGTTGATTTTCCGTCCGTATGGTTCTGACAAGACGATAGCCGCCCCACACCGCAACCCAAATGAGCCACACCGCCAGAACCCACCAGTTAAAGGCGGCGGCTGGTGCATGTTTCTGCTTCTCCCTCTTTTGCTCGCTGCCTCAATCATCGGCTAACAGCGACAATTCTTCTATTAATTGCTTCCGCTTTTTCGCATGGATCAAGGCGGTTTCGACAAGTCCTTTGCGCTTCAGCAGTTGGATAAGCCGCTCTTGCTGATCTAAAAAATTCGTCCGTGCCTTCTTATTCGTGAGTAGGGTTCGGTAGTCGTAATCTGGCAATTTCGCATGTCCTCATGGGAACATGCCTTCGTTCATGATGTAGGGTAAGGCGGCACTAAGCCGCTTTGTTCGCTTCAGGCATATCGTTGTTGGTTAGGGTTCAGTTTTTCAGTTGCCTCTGTTTCTTCTCTGCGAGGGCAAGCGCCTTCTTCAGCGCTTTGTGTTTGTTGGGCATGTCATATCCATCGCCGTAATGCATGGACATGCCCGGTGAGCTATGCCCCATGATGGAATTCTTCATCGTGTCGAGGCATCCCGAATTTCTGAGTAGATCAGCCATTCGGTGACGGTAGGAATAGGTGGTCGCCTCTTCGGAGATTTGGTGGATCAATTTGTTCGCCGCTGCCGATACAGCTTCAGAGCCACCGGAACGCGCATACCGTGGAAAGCCGGTCTTGGCGTAGCGTTTTGCCGCTTCCAGTGCTTTGCCGATCAACGGAATATCGCGGTGCCTTTCTTTGCCGGTCTTTACAAATTTTCGGTGTTCGTTCGGACCAATGGTGATGAAGGGAAACGGCTCGTCCAAATGGAAGTCCGATGGCGTCAACAAGCAAAGCTCCTTCGCGGTTGCCCCCGTTCCTTCGGATATGGCGAGGATCGCCTTCAACTCATCATTCGCATTTGACTGTTCCAGCTTGGCATTCAGCGCGAGGATTTCAGTCTCTTTGAATGCGTAGTATTTTCCGGTTTCGAGCGCGTCATTGCTTTCAATCTGTACCTTGTCGAAAGGGTTCGTTTTCGTCGTATAGTCGGATCGAAAGACTTTTGCGACGAACATGTTGATGAACCTAAGCCGTGCCTGTGCCGTCTCCAGTGCGATCTTTCCCTCTGCCACCCGAGCAGCAATTTTTCCGGCGAATTCGAATGCCTGCTTGGCGGTCATGGCGACGACATCGATTTCACCCATCGCATCGATGAAATCGAGCGCGGCGCGCTTGTATCGGGTTTTTTTCTTGTCCTGCGCCCGCTTGTCGAGATTCAAAAACTTGCCGGGGGTTAGTTCCACATACCGTTCAAACACCTGAAGCATGTTCAAGGCGGGTGGTTCGACCGCACCGCCGATTGCCGCCACTTCGGCAATGTCGGGGTTCTTGATCTTTTCCAATGCCTCAATACCCCGGCTCATCACCGCGACATAATCTTGAACGGATGCCGCTTCGATGGCTTCGGGTGTGTGATACTGGATACCGAGTCTTTCGCTCGTCTGCTGGATCAGCGGCATTGTGAGCGGCGTTGAGTCGGAAATTTCGTCAGCCTTAAACAGCTTCATGTAGTGGTCGAGAAGGGCAGCGGCTTTGACAATCGCTTCCTTTCGGTCCTTTGTTCCCAAGGCTACCCAAAATTCTCGCTTGCCGAACTTCGCCCGTTTGGCTTTGGGAACTGTAATGCGGAAGCTGTACTTTCCGTTCTTTCGCGGAACGATGTAATCAAGACTCATGATGTGTTGACCGTGCTGAAATAGAAGTGGTGCTGAAATGCGGTACTTATGCAGCAACCGCGTCAGTGGAGTCAACAAGTATTTGATAACACTTGAAAAGTACCGGAATTTGATTTGAAAACAAATTCTCTATGCTTGCCGAAGCGCAAGAGTGGAATAATTTTCCGCGGGGGTGCTGGTTCGCCGCTGTTGAAGGGGCAAAAACGTAGCAAAACGTAGCAGAAAAACGTAGCAAACTGCCGTTTTCTGACCTAAGTCATTGAATTTATTGAACATAGTGGCGCACCCGACAGGATTCGAACCTGTGACCTTTGGAATCGGAATCCAACACTCTATCCAGCTGAGCTACGGGTGCATCCGTTGGCGGCAGGGCCGCCGAAGCAGTCTGTGAAGCGGTTCTTA